>JAAUYH010053196.1_pt1 | contig 126291 bp, 119 predicted proteins | sample 7278061 | NCBI WGS metagenome assembly JAAUYH01 (sample SAMN14350203, study PRJNA611818) | marine sediment metagenome | isolation source: surface marine sediment (0.6m) | place: French Polynesia: Moorea | collected 2018-08 | reverse complement strand
GCCGACGATGCCGCGGCCGAATCGGTCGAGGACAAAACCGCCGAGGCGGAGATCGATCTCGGGGACAGCATCTCATTCGAAGACTTGGGCGCTGCCGAACCCGCCGAAGACGCCGAGGCGCCGACCCAGGCTGTCGAGCCGGCGGCCGAAGCTGAGCCCGAGGCCGGGCTGGAGCGCGAAGCGGATATCGTCGAGGTGGCCGAAACGGACCTTGTCGAGAAAGTCACCGACGGCGCCACGCCGGAAACTCCGGTGATTGCCGAGGCCGATGTGGTGGACGCCGCGGGCGACGCGGATGCCCGTCCGGCACCGCACGCCCCTGCTGCACCCGATCTGCTGGAGGATGAGGCGGAGGCCGAGACCGCCGAGGACGCGGTTGGCGAGATCGAGATGGCCGAGCCCAAGGCTGCGGAGCAGGACGACGAGTTGGACCTGTCCGCCGTGCTCGGCGAAACCGAGCCGGATGCGGTGCAGGCTGCGCCGGACCGGCTGGTTCTTGGCGAAGCTCAGCGGGTCGACACCGCCGAGGCAGAGACCGATCTCGATCTGTCGGACATCCTGGGAGCCGGCGCTCCGGCCACCGGCGAGGGATCCGAAGACGAGGCGGGCCCGGCGGTCGAAACCGCCACCGCAGAGCCGGAGGAAGAGCCCCGCAAGGCCCCACGCGTGCGCGTGATGAAGATGAGCCGCGCGGATTTCGACGCGCAGTTCGTCGATGCCGACGAGGCCGAAGTCGTCGACGAGGCGCACCCCGAGGCGCCCGAGACGGATCCGCAGGCGATCCGGGATGCGCTTGGACACACCGGCCTGTCGGAAGAGGATGAAGCGGACCTGGTCAACGAACTGCTCGCCGTTGAACAGGATGCCCAGCGCGACCGCGCCGACGCGGCGCCCGGGGACAGCCCCGACGCCGCACCGGACGCGGTCGCCGAACTAGAGCCGGAGGCGCCGGTGGCAGCGGCGGGTGAGCCCGCGGTCGAGGTCGAACCGGCGCCTGCAGCACCGTCGGAAACGCCGGACGAGGACAGCGGGATCGTCGACGACCGGACGAAGGCCGCCGCGGATCTCGCCGCCATGGTCTCGGAGGTCAGCGGCGAGGCGCCGGCGGGCCGCGATGTCTCGGTCGACCGGCTGTTGGCTCAGGCCAATTCGGAACTCGAGAAAAAGGAAGGCAGCCGCCGCAGATCCGCCATCGCGCATCTCAAGGCGGCAGTAGCCGCGGTCCGCGCCGACGGCGGCAAGGTCGAGAAGGAAAGCGATGCCGCCGAGGCCCGCACGCTCGACCGGTTCCGCAGCGATCTGGCCAGTGTGGTGCGTCCGGACACCGGCGAAGCCGCATCGGCGCCCGAACCCGTGCGGCCCAGGCCCGCCTCGGTCGTCGCCGAGGAATCCGACGCCGACGCTGCCGAAAAACCGGCACGCAGCCGCCGCAGAATGCCGCCGCTGATGCTGGTCTCGGAACAGCGCATCGACAAGCCCGCTGTGGACGAGGCGCCGGCCACACCGGTGCGCCCGCGCCGCGTGCACAGCACCGATGTCGACGGGGAAGAAACGAACGAGCTGTTCGAGGACAGCCTTGCCGGCGGCACCGACGAAGCTGCGGGAAACCTGTTCGAAGAGGATGACGCCTTTTCGCGCTTCGTCGCAGATCATGGCGCGGAGGGATTGCAGGAAATACTCGAAGCTTCCGCCGCTTTTGGCGCCGAGGTGCAGGGTATCGAGAAAAGCTCGCGGCCGCAGATCATGCATCGCATGGTGCGGTTCCTGCCCGAGGATTCCTTCTCCCGAGAGGAAGGGTTGCGCGCCTTCGGCATCCTGCTGCGCGAAGGCCGGATCAAGCGTGTCGAGCGCGGGCTGTTCACCATTGCGCCCGCGAGCCGTTTCGTGGCCGAGAAGAAGACCGCAACCGGCTGAGATTTTTAAGTTTCGTGTGCTCGTCCGCAAACGAGCAACTTGCGGAGTGGCCCCCGGGTCACTCCGCCTTTTTTTCGTCGGGGTCGGCCTGGCCGATGCCACGGAAGACCGCCCGGAACGGCAACGCCCAAAGAACGCCGAGGCCGACGTAGATCGCAAGTTCCAGCAACACGCCGGGGCGGTCGAACAGGTTCACCACCGTGACGGCGGCCACGATGTAGACCGGCAATCCGATCAGCAGGATCACCAGCGACCAGCGACGGCGGGCTTTGTAGGTTAGGGCCATGGTCTTGTTCGCATCCTGTCTGTGCCAAAGGTCGGAGGATGATCGAATATTTGGCTCGATTTCCAGCTTTTCCAGAGCAACGCGCCTCAATCCGCGAAAGGATCCGTCACCAGGATCGTATCGTCCCGCTCGGGCGAGGTCGACAACAGCGCGACCGGACATTGTATCAGCTCTTCGATGCGGCGGACGTATTTGACCGCCTCGCCGGGCAGATCGGCCCAGCTGCGCGCACCCTCGGTCGAGGCGCTCCACCCGGGCATTTCCTCGTAGATCGGGACACAGCGCGCCTGCTGGTCGGCGGCGGTGGGCAGGTACTCCAACCTCTTGCCATCGAGGTCGTAGCCGGTGCAGATCTTGAGCGTTTCGAACCCGTCCAGCACGTCGAGCTTGGTCAGGGCGATGCCGTTCACGCCGCTTGTCGTGCAGGTCTGGCGCACCAGCGCGGCATCGAACCAGCCGCAGCGGCGCTTACGCCCGGTTGTGGTGCCGAATTCATGGCCGCGTTCGCCGAGCCGCCGCCCGTCGGCATCCTCCAGCTCGGTCGGGAACGGCCCCTCGCCCACCCGCGTGGTATAGGCCTTGACGATTCCCAGCACGAAATCGATCGCGCCGGGACCGAGCCCGACGCCCGTCGCCGCCTGACCGGCGATCACATTCGACGAGGTGACGAAGGGGTAGGTCCCGAAATCGATATCGAGCAGCGCGCCTTGGGCGCCCTCGAAGAGGATGCGCTTTCCCAGTTTCCGCCTTTCGTTCAGAACCTTCCAGACCGGCCCCGAATACGGCAGGATCTCGGGCGCGATCTTCAAAAGCCGCGCCTTCAATGCCGCGCGGTCGATCCCGTCGACGCCCAGCCCCGCACGAAGCGCGTTATGATGCGCCAAGAGCCGGTCGAGCCGCGCATCCAGCGTGGCCGCATCGGCCAGATCGGCCACCCGCACGGTGCGGCGGCCCACCTTGTCCTCATAGGCCGGGCCGATCCCGCGCCCGGTTGTGCCGATCCTGGCCTTGCCGGCGGCCTCTTCGCGGATTCGGTCGAGGTCCTGATGCACCGGCAGGATCAGGGCTGTGTTTTCGGCGATCATCAGCGTCTCGGGACTGATCTTCACACCCTGCTTGCGGATGCGCGCGATTTCTTCGACCAGATGCCAGGGGTCCAGCACCACGCCGTTGCCGATCACCGACAGTTTGCCGGGCCGCACCACGCCCGAGGGCAGCGCGTGCAGTTTGTAGACCGTGCCGTCGATCACCAGCGTGTGGCCGGCATTGTGACCGCCCTGAAAGCGCGCGATCACGTCGGCCCGTTCGCTGAGCCAGTCGACGATCTTGCCCTTCCCCTCGTCGCCCCACTGGGCGCCCACGACGACGACGTTGGCCATGGCGGCCCCCCCCCAAACTCTCAGAAAACCCGCGCCCGTATATCGGCCACGCCCGCATGACGAAACCGCAAAATCGCCGGCGGGCTGGACAGGCGGCCCGGAAACCGGCCAAACAGGGGCAAACAGACAGAGAGATCGGGCATGGCACTGTTGATACGCTGGCTTTTCGCCTTCGTCCTGGTCGCGGCGACGTTCAACCCGACCGAGTGGAACTTCGTCCGTTGGGCCGCCGCGCATTACGACGACCGGCTGTCGCTGGTCGTGCTTCTCGGGCTGGTGCTGGTCGTGGGCTACGTGATCTTTCTGCGCGCCACGCTGCGCTCGATTGGCGGTTTCGGCATGGCACTGGTGCTGGCGCTGGTCGCTGCGCTGATCTGGGTGCTGTACGATTTCGGGCTGCTGAGCCTGGGCAACCGCGACCTGAACGTCTGGCTGGGCATTTTTGCGCTGTCGGCAGTCCTGGGGATCGGCCTGGGGTGGAGCTTTGTCCGCCGGGCGCTCAGCGGCCAGTACGACGTGGACGACGCGGACGAGTGACGCGCTCGGCGTTCCTGATCGGCGGGTCCGGGCAGATCGGCCTGGCCGTGGCCGAACGGCTTTTTGCGGACGGGTGGGAGGTGCGGATCGGATCGCGGCACGCACCGCCGGCCGGGCCGTGGCGCCACGCGCCGCTGGACCGCAACGCGCCCGGCGCATTGGCAGGGGCTGTCGGCGAAGGCACCGATCTTTTGCTCGACTGCGTGGCCTTCGACGCAGACCATGCCGGGCAGTTGCTGGACCTGCAGGACGTGGCCGGGCGGATCGTCGCGGTGTCCAGCGCCAGCGTCTATGTCGACGCACACGGCCGCACGCTCGACGAAGCGCGCGAACACGGCTTTCCCGACCTGCCGGTGCCGGTTGCCGAATCGCATCCGACCGTCGCACCGGGGAACGCCACGTATTCCACCCGGAAAGCCGCGATGGAGGCCCGGCTGCGCGAGGCGTGCGGCCGCGCCACCATCCTGCGGCCCTGCGCGATCCACGGGCCGCATTCGAAACACGCCCGCGAATGGTGGTTCGTCAAACGCCTGCTCGACAGCCGCGCCCGCATTCCCCTGGCCTATGGCGGCAAAAGCCGGTTTCAGACGACATCCGCCCGGGCCATTGCGGATGCCGTGGTCTGGGCCTGCAGCGGCGATGCGCCGCCGGTGATCAACGTCTGCGATGCGGATGCGCCGGATGTCGCGCAGATCGGGCAGACGATCATGAACCTGACGGGAATGCGCGCCGATCTGGTACCGATGCCCGACGAACCGTTCCCGCCCCGCGTCGGCATGACCCCCTGGTCCACCGCGCGGCCCTTCGTCTGCGCCAGTTCCGTTCCGGCCGCCAGGCGCTATGCCGAGACGGTCGGACCCGCGCTGGACTGGCTGATCGGGCTGAGGGATCGGGACTGGCGGGCGGCGTTGCCGCAACTTGCCGCCTACGACCGCAATCACTTCGACTATGCCGCGGAAGATACCGCACTGCCTTGAACCGTGCGGGGTTGCAGGCCTGCGCACGAGCCTCTAGATACCCTGCGTTGCAACCGCTAAGGCCGCCCGAATGGAAAACGTCGTCCTCGTCATCCTGCTGATCCTCGCACTGGCGCTGATCGGCGTCGTGCTGCTGCAGCGCTCGGAAGGCGGGGGCCTGGGCATCGGCGGCGGCGGCGGCGTGGTCTCGGGCCGGTCGGCGGCGACCGCCCTGGGCAAGCTGACCTGGGTGCTCGGCGCCGCGTTCATGGCGATGAGCATTTTCATGACCATCCTGGCCGCACGCAACTCGGCGGACACGTCGGTAATCGACCGGCTGGGCACCGAGGCGCCCGCGGTCGAGGAAACCGGTCCGGCCCTGCCGCCGGGCAGCGACCTGCTGCCGCCGGTCAGCGGCGACGCGCCATTGACGCCGCCGCGGGCCGACTGAACCGCAGCTCACCAGCACTTGCGGGTCTAACCCGTTGCTACCACTTCATATTGCGCCAACCTTGCGCAAACGCTGGGAATCGTATATACGTTAAATCCCGTGGGTAGGCGGTTTTCGAACCCCGCTTACAGCACCTGCTTGGGCGAAATCACGGGGGGGGTCGCGGTCCTTATGGCGCGTTATGTTTTCATTACCGGCGGCGTTGTTTCATCCCTGGGCAAGGGGCTGGCCTCGGCTGCGTTGGGGGCCCTGCTGCAGGCGCGCGGGTTCACCGTAAGGCTGCGCAAGCTCGATCCTTACCTGAACGTCGACCCCGGCACGATGTCGCCGTTCGAACATGGCGAGGTATTCGTGACCGATGACGGCGCCGAGACCGATCTGGACCTCGGCCATTACGAACGCTTCACCGGCGTGTCGGCCCGGGGCACGGATTCGGTGTCGTCGGGGCGGATCTATTCCAACGTGCTGGAACGCGAACGCCGCGGCGACTATCTGGGCAAGACGATCCAGGTGATCCCGCATGTCACCAACGAGATCAAGGACTGGATCGGCATCGGCGCGGACGAGGTCGACTTCATGCTGTGCGAGATCGGCGGCACGGTCGGCGATATCGAGGGCCTGCCGTTCTTCGAAGCGATCCGCCAGTTCGCCCAGGACCGGCCGCGCGGGCAGTGCATCTTCATGCATCTGACGCTGCTGCCCTATCTGGCGGCGAGCGGTGAGCTTAAAACCAAGCCCACCCAGCATTCGGTCAAGGAGCTGCGGTCGATCGGCCTGCAGCCCGACATCCTGGTCTGCCGGTCCGAACAGCCGATCCCGGACAAGGAACGCGACAAGATCGCGCTCTTTTGCAACGTCCGGTCCGAGGCGGTGATCCCGGCCTATGACCTGAAGTCGATCTACGAAGCGCCGATGGCCTATCACAAGGTCGGGCTGGACCAGGCGGTACTGGATGCCTTCCAGATCAGCCCTGCCCCGCGTCCGGATCTGACCCGCTGGATCGACGTCGAGGACCGCATCCACAATGCCGAGGGCGAGGTGCGCGTCGCCATCGTCGGCAAATACACGCAGCTGGAGGACGCCTACAAATCCATAGCCGAGGCGCTGACCCATGGCGGAATGGCGAACCGGGTGCGCGTCAAGGCCGACTGGATCGATGCCGAAATCTTCGAGCGCGAAGATGCCGCGCCCTATCTGGAACCCTTTCACGCCATTCTGGTGCCCGGCGGCTTCGGCGAACGCGGGACGGAAGGCAAGATCAAGGCGGCGGAATTCGCCCGCGTGCACAAGGTGCCCTATCTCGGCATCTGCCTGGGCATGCAGATGGCGGTGATCGAGGCGGCACGAAACCTTGCCGGCCTGCCCGACGCCGGGTCGGAAGAGTTCGACCACGAAGCCGGCAAGCGCCGGTTCGAACCGGTTGTGTATCATCTCAAGGAATGGGTGCAGGGCAACCAGAAGGTCAGCCGGAAGGTCAGCGACGACAAGGGCGGCACCATGCGGCTGGGCGCCTACAACGCGACATTGTCGAAGGGGACCCGCGTCGCCGATATCTACGGCAATCTGGCCATCGACGAACGCCACCGCCACCGGTACGAGGTCGATGTCAAATACCGCGAGGCACTCGAAGAACAGGGGTTGAAGTTTTCGGGCATGTCGCCGGACGGCCGCTTACCCGAAATCGTGGAGTGGACGGATCATCCTTGGTTTATCGGAGTGCAGTTTCATCCGGAATTGAAATCGAAACCTTTCGCGCCCCACCCGCTGTTTGCAGATTTCGTCCGCGCCGCAAAGGAGATGTCGCGACTCGTCTGACCCGGGCCGAGCAGGTGCCGGACCCGATTGACCCGCCGCGAGAGCCGGCATTGGTTCGTCTGCGCAGGGTGCACCGGACCGCCCTATTCCGCCGCGATGGCGTGGCTGGCCTGTGCGATATCCATCTTCATCGCCGAATAGCGACGCCCGTCGCTTGGATCCTGCCAAACCTCGCCAACACGGTCGACCGGATAGCCGACCTGGCGCAGGACGCGCAGCATCGACAGCGACGACATCGCCCGCAACTCGCAGCAGCCCTGCGATTGAACGATGTCGATGCAGCCGTCGCAGATAAGCTGCAGGCATCGGCGGCGGTCGCCCGGATTGACCAGTCCGTCGGACATGACGAGGCGCGTCATCTCCCACACATAGGGCGAAACCACGCCGCTCGGCATCACGTCGCTCGGGATGCTGTCCAGCTTTCCCTCGGAGGCGTCGCGCATCATGTAGCTGTGGTTGCCCCATTGAGAGCTGGTCGCCATCACCCGAGCGCCTCCCAGCACGGCGCCATTCGACACGACAAGCGAATACCACGCCAGCGGGTTGTCGTACTGGTCCATCTCATATGATTCGTTGTGCGGGACGTCCCACTGCAGCTGATCCACGAAGAATCGCTTGCGCAACTTTAGGTAGTTAAAAAAGGCTGATCCGTGCTCGTGAAGCGATGACAAGTCAAAAGTGATATTCCGCATTTCCCACTCTCCTTTACGAAGAGCGATTAAATGACATAGTTGGGCGTCTTGTTAATGAAAATTCTACGAATGCCGCAAAAATCGTGCGTTTTTTGCCAATTCGTTAACGGTCAGATCAACCCGAAGGTCGTCGCCATGGTCGCGGCGTGGGTGCTGGTCTTGGCTTTCAGCTTGGTTTTGGCGTTTTTCAGGCGCTGCTTGACGGCGCCTTCCGAGACGCCGAGCAGATTCGCGATCTCTTTCATCAAAAGACCGTTCTTGACCATGCGCAAGGCCTCAAGCTCTGCCTTGGTCAAGTTCTTCGGCGGCACCATCATGCGATGCATGTCACCAAGCGTCCGGGTCAGTTCGGCGATCTCCGCATCGGAAAATTCCCGGTCCGAACGCGCGAACGAGCCGAAACTGCGCTGCTGGCCTTCGCCCATATCGGCATGGCAGATCGCCACGCCGAAGTTCAAGCCGAAAAACTTCGCCTGTTCCAGAACCCCGCGGGGATCGTCGATGGAAATAGCGCTCCAGCGTGTGGCGCCGACATTCTGGTACATCCAGTGCATCACCGGGTCGGACAGCACCAGACCTTGGCTGGTATAGCGATCGATCCACTTTTTCGGGAGGGTCTTCTTTTCGTACACGGGAAACACGAAACCCATGCGCAGAGCGAGAAAGTAGCCGGAGGGAGACAACTCAGACAATTTGTTGGTATGATCGTCAATGGTCATCGGTTGATGCGTCCCTACCTATGGTGCGGCCTTCGTGCTAACACCGCCCCAGAATCACTGCTTGCAAAAGAATAGGCATTCATATGGCTGTCCGCAACTTTATAGAGAGTTTGGGTTAATTTTGTGGATAATCGAACCAGTATAGCAACCCTTCTTGCCGATATCGACCAATTGACCCCGGGCGGCTTTGCAATTGGGCTGCATATCAGCTTTTCGGGCCCGACTTTCCTGTTCCAGACCTTTCCGCAGGATTGGGTGGATTACTATGCCAAGGAAGGGCTGCAACTGCGCGATCCGGCGATGCACTGGAGCTTTGCCAATTCTGGCTCGATCCGCTGGCGCGACCTTACCGACGACGACCCCGCCGACGTGATCGGCAAGGCGCGCGAACATGGGCTGCCCTATGGCATGACCATCTCGCTTCTCGACCAGCAGTCGCGCACCGTTGGCGGCTTCGCCCATCCCGAACGCGACTATCTGGATGTCGAGATCGATCAGATCAAAGCACATCTGCTTGACCTGCACCGTGCAACCATAGGGGTATCGGTCCTGTCGGCCGACGACATGGCGGCGCTCAAACGCATGTCGATTCGTCTGTCGCACAGCTAAGCCGCTTTCGCCCGGGCCTTGGTGCGACTATATCGACGGCATGTTCGCAGAATTCCTGAAACGTCTCACCCAGCCGGACCCCGAACCGCTGCCCGACGCCGACGCGCGCCTGGCACTGGCCGCACTTCTGGTGCGCGTCGCGCGGTCGGACGGGTCCTATGACCACGAAGAGGTCGCCCGCATCGACCGCATCCTGAGCAAGCGCTACGCACTGTCGCCGTTCGAAGCGGTGGAGTTGCGCCGCGATGCGGAACTGTTCGAAGAGGCCGCGCCGGACACGGTGCGCTTTACCCGCGCGATCAAGGACGCGGTGCCCTATGAGGAACGCGAGGGCGTGATCGAGGCGCTGTGGGACGTGGTCCTGGCCGATGGCGTGCGCGACCACGAGGAGGACGCGCTGCTGCGGCTGGTGGCCAATCTTCTGGGCATCAACGACCGCGATTCCGCACTGGCCCGGAAACGGGTCGAAAACGGCGGGGCATGATCGCCGGGCTGCCGATGTATGACCGGCCCGAGACGGCCGGCGCCCATGACGCGTATTGGCAGGCGATCCGCGACGCCCTTCGCGACAGGAACATCGCGGCACCGGACGGGCTGAGCCGCGGCATCGATCCATGGACGCTGTGGCGGCGGAACGATCTGGTACTGGCCCAGACCTGCGGACTGCCCTACCGCGCCCGGCTGCACGGCAAGGTCACGCTGCTGGGGACCCCGGATTTCGGCGTGCCGGACTGTCCGCCGGGATATTACCGGTCCGTGATCGTGGTGCGGGCCGAAGATCCCCGTATCGCGGTCTCGGATCTCTCCGGCGCAAAGCTGGCCTATAACGACCCGCTGTCGCAATCGGGCTGGGCGGCGGTCCGGGCGCTCGGCCTGCCGTTCTCCGAAAAGATCCGGACCGGCAGCCATCGGCAAAGCGCCCGTGCCGTTGCCGCGGGCCGCGCCGACCTCGCCGGGATCGACGCCGTAACCTGGCGGTCGATGGGTGTTCACGATCCCGATCTCGCAGGCGCCTTGCGCGTCCTCGCCCGCACGCCGCCGACCCCGGGCCTGCCCTATATCTGCGCACCGGGCTTCGACGCCCGCGGGATCGCTGCCGCGATCGACGAGGCGCTGGACGGCCTGAACGCCTCGGTGCGCGACGTTCTCGGCCTTCGCGGTCTCGTCCGCATTCCGCCTGAAACCTATCTCGAACAGCCCATTCCGGACGCACCCTGAGCAGCCAGCTTTGAACCCGCAACGCGCGTCGCCGAACCAGGCCCTGAATAAGCATTGCAATCGCGCGAGAATTCCGCCCTACTCTGGACGTGGGGAAACCAGACGAAAGCTGCCTGTGACAGACACGCCGCCCGTCATCGAGATTCGCAATCTGCACAAGAGCTTCGGCGCTTTGGAGGTGCTCATGGGCGTCGACATGGTCGCCGCCCGCGGCCACGTGATCTCGTTGATCGGATCCTCGGGATCGGGAAAGTCCACGCTTCTGCGCTGCGCCAACCTCTTGGAAGACAGCCAGCAGGGCGAGATCCTGTTCGAAGGCGAGCCGATCAAGTGGAAGGGCGACGGCCACGGCCGCCACCCCGCCGACCGCGCGCAGGTGACCCGCATCCGTACCAACCTGTCCATGGTGTTCCAGCAGTTCAACCTGTGGGCCCATATGACGATCCTGCAGAACGTCATGGAGGCGCCCGTCACGGTGATGAAACGCGACAAGGCCGAGGTCGAGGACAAGGCCCGCGGCTATCTCGACAAGGTCGGCATCGGCGACAAGTGCGACAACTACCCCGCACAGCTTTCCGGCGGCCAGCAGCAGCGCGCCGCCATCGCGCGCGCGCTCTGCATGGAGCCCCGCGCGCTGCTGTTCGACGAACCCACCAGCGCGCTGGACCCGGAATTGGAGCAGGAAGTCGTCAAGGTGATCAAGGCCCTTGCGGAAGAGGGCCGCACCATGCTGCTGGTCACGCACGACATGAACATGGCCCGCGACGTGTCCGACCATGTCCTGTTTCTGCACAAGGGCCGGATCGAAGAGGAAGGCCCGCCGGCGGATGTCTTCGGCGCCCCCAAGACCGAGCGCCTGCAGCAGTTCCTGCGCCACGTGCAGGCCGTCTGAGAACAACCTGAGTGAAATGGGAGTACACATCATGAAGCACCTGATCCTGACCGCCGCCGCGGTGGCGCTGTCCGCCGGGCTGGCCCATGCCGGCAGCCATTCCGTCGTGCGCATGGGCACCGAGGGCGCCTATCCTCCGTGGAACTTCATCAACGATGCAGGCGAGGTCGACGGGTTCGAGCGCGAGCTGGGCGACGAGCTGTGCGCCCGCGCGGAGCTGAACTGCGAATGGGTGACCAACGAGTGGGATTCGATCATCCCGAACCTCGTATCGGGCAACTATGACACCATCATCGCCGGCATGTCGATCACCGACGAACGCGACGAGGTGATCGACTTCACCCAGAACTACACCCTGCCCGACCCGTCGGCCTATCTGGCGATGTCGATGGATGTCGACGTGATGGGCGGTGCGGTGATCGCCGCGCAGACCAACACGATCCAGGCGGCCTTTATCGCCGAAAAGGGCTGGACGCTGGTCGAATTCGCCACGCCCGAGGAAACCATCGCCGCGGTGAAGAACGGCGAGGCCGACGCGGTGCTGGCAGACAAGTCCTACCTCGCCCCCTTCGCCGACGAAGATCCCGACCTGATGTTCCTGGAACAGGAGGAACTGATCGGCGGCGGCGTCGGCATGGGCATCCGCGAAAGCGACGGCGAGCTGAAGGACAAGTTCGACATGGCCATCCAGTCGATGAAGGACGACGGCAGCCTGAATGCGCTGATCACCAAGTGGGAGATCGGCGAAACCTTCTGATGACATCCGCGAGCGCCCCGATGCCGGGGCGCTCGCATCCCGGCGGGGGCCAAATCGATTTTCAGCTTTTGCTCTGACCCTTCGGCCATAACCGGTCTCAAATGGCTGGCCTGTTACCTGACGACGGGCAAGCATATGGGCCTTTACTGGTCCTTCGTGACCGTTCTGGTGCTGCTGGCGATCACCGCGCCCACCGCGCTTTTGTTCGGCTTCGGCGGCGCTACGGCGGCGCGCGCAAACTTCCTGCCGCTGCGCTGGTTCGGCAAGGCCTATATCTCGGTCGTGCGCGGCGTGCCGGACATCGCGTTCTTTTTGTTCTTCGTCATCGCGCTCGACCAGATGTTCGAACTGGTCCGCCACCAGATCTTCTGCCCGGGCTGGGCCGAGGAAATCTGGCAGGGCAACGATTTCCGCGTCTGCCCCGAAGCCAAGCTGCCGCTCGGAAATGCCGCGCAGTGGGTGCACGAGGTCTATGGCTTCTTCCTGGCGGTCCTGACCTTCGCCATCGTCTTCGGCGCCTTTTCCGCCAATGTGCTTTACGGCGCGATGATGGCCGTGCCCCGCGGCCAGATGGAAACGGCCGAAGCCTACGGCATGACGCGCGCTCAGGCGTTCTGGCGCGTACTGGTGCCGCAGATGTGGGTCTATGCCCTGCCGGGGCTCAGCAACCTTTGGATGATCCTGATCAAGGCGACGCCGCTTTTGTTCCTGCTGGGCGTCGAGGACATCGTCTATTGGGCGCGCGAGTTGGGCGGCACGAAACAGGCGCGGTTCTCGGACTATCCGCACGGCGACTGGCGCCTGTGGTACTTCCTTGGGTTGCTGATCTTCTATCTTGCCTTCACCAAACTCTCCGAGTTTGTCCTGGAACGCCTGATGCGCCGTCTCAGCCACGGCCAGGCGACGATCGGGGCGGCGGCATGAATGCCGCGCGCAACACCGCGCCACTATGGGCGCAGCACGCATTTTCTGCGAAAATGCCCCGGCGCGCAGTGCAGAGGTCCAGGGCGTGAGTTGCTGGCAGACGATACAGGATTACGGCCTGCGCGCGATCGGCATCGGCGAGCGGCTCTTGCCGCGCGAGGATTTCGGCCTGTGCCAGCAGTTCACCCTGATCGGGTCCGGGCTGATCTGGAATATCTATTTCGGCATGCTGGCGCTGTTCATCGGCTTCTTCATCGCCAATGCCGTGGCGCTTGCCAAGGCGTCGCGCTACTATTGGCTGCGCAAGCCTGCGGAATGGTTTATCCTCGTCTTCCGCGGCTCGCCGCTGTTCATCCAGTTCTTCCTGGCCTATTTCATCTTTCTGCGCATCAAGCAGGCGGGGTACATGCCCTGGCTGACGTCGGCCCAGGCTGGGGCGCTGATCGTGCTGGTGCTGAACACCGCCGCCTATTCGGCCGAGATCTTCTTTGGCGCGCTGCGCTCGGTGCCGAAGGGCGAGGTCGAGGCCGCGGACGCCTACGGCTTCACCGGCTGGAAACGCTTTGTCCGGGTGATCTGGCCCACGACCATGCGGCTCGCGTGGCCCGCCTATACCAACGAGGCGATTTTCCTGTTCCACGCCACGACGCTGGTGTTCTTTTCGGGCTTTCCGACCTGGAAACAGCAGGGCGACGCGCTCTATTACGCCAATTACTTCGCCGACAAGACCTTCAACCCGTTCATCCCCTACCCGATCGTGGCGTTCTACTTCATCCTGCTGACGCTGACGCTGATCGCGGCCTTCGGCATGGTGAACCGCAGGCTCAACCGGCATTTGCCGCAAGAGCGGCGGGCGAAGATGCGGATCCGGCCCAACGTCATCCGGTGATGCATCGGTTCGCGAGCGCGATCCGACCGGTGCGAGGGGGCTCCGCCCGCTCTGCCCCTTCGGTGCACCCGCCCCGGGGAGATTTCCGGCCGGATGACGGAGCCGGTTTGTTCTCAAGCCCTTGCTGGCGCGTGCGGCGATGGTTACGTTCGCCGCGTAACGCAACTTCGGTGTTCCATGCACATCGGCATCCTGCAGACCGGACACGCGCCGGACATGCTGAAAGACCAGCACGGCAACTACGATCAGATGTTCCAGCGGCTGCTTGACGGCCATGGTTTCGATTTTTCGACCTGGGCCGTCGTGGACATGCAGTTTCCCGGCGCGGCGACGGATGTGGACGGCTGGCTGATCACCGGCTCGCGCCACGGCGCCTACGAGCCGCATCCCTGGATCCCGCCGCTGGAAAAGCTGATCCGCGAGGCGTTCGAGGCCCATGTGCCCATGGTCGGCATCTGTTTCGGCCACCAGATCATCGCCCAGGCGTTGGGCGGCCGCGTCGAGAAATTCGAAGGCGGCTGGGCCGTGGGCCGCCATGTCTATGAATTCGAAGGCGGCGAGGCGGTGCCGGTGCATGCCTGGCACCAGGATCAGGTGGTCGAGAAGCCGGACGCGGCACGGGTCATCGCCCGCCATCCGTTTTGCGAGCATGCCGCCCTGGTCTATGACAACCGTGCCCTGTCGATGCAGCCGCATCCCGAGTTCGGGCATGACTTCATCAGGGGGCTGATCGACAGCCGCGGCCGGGGCGTGGTTCCCGACCACCAGCTCGACGCCGCCGCGGCAGAGCTGCACCAGCCGCTTGCGACCGACGATATGGCCCGCCGTATCGCCGAGTTCTTCAAGCAGCCAAGGGGCGCGTGATGGCCGACTGGACCGACAACCTGCCCGAGGCCGCGCGCGCCTATCTGGACGGGCGCAAGCTCGACGAGGTGGAATGCCTGGTGGCCGACCTGTCCGGCATCGCCCGCGGCAAGGCGATGCCGGCCTCGAAATTCGCCCGCCAGACGCATTTCTACCTGCCGAATTCGATCTTCCTGCAGACCATCACCGGCGACTGGGTCGACAACGAGGGCGAAAGCTGGACCGAGCCGGACATGATCCTCAAGCCCGACCTGTCGACCGCCACCGCTGCGCCGTGGACCGGTGACTGGACGCTGCAGGTCATCCACGACATCGAGGATCAGGCGGGCAACCCGGTGCCCGTCGCCCCGCGCAACGTGCTGAAACGCGTGGTGCAGCTCTACAACGACAGGGGCTGGACGCCCATCGCGGCGCCGGAGATGGAGTTCTTTCTGGTCGCCCGCAACACCGACCCCAACCAGCCGATCGAGCCGCCGATGGGCCGGTCTGGGCGCCGCGCGGCCGCGCGGCAGGCCTATTCCATGAGCGCGGTCGACGAATACGGACCGGTGATCGACGACATCTACGATTTCGCCGAAGCCCAGGGGTTCGAGATCGACGGCATCCTGCAGGAAGGCGGCGCGGGGCAGGTCGAGATCAACCTGCGCCACGGCGATCCGGTTCTGCTGGCCGACGAGATCTTTTACTTCAAAAGGCTGATCCGCGAGGCCGCCCACCGCCACGACTGTTTCGCCACCTTCATGGCGAAACCGATCCAGGACGAGCCCGGCTCGGCCATGCATATCCACCATTCGGTGGTCGACAGCCGGACGGGCGCGAACATCTTTTCGGCAAAGGATGGCAGTGAAAGCCCGGCCTTTCGCCATTTCATCGCCGGGCTGCAAAATCACCTGCCCTCGGTGATCGCGCTGCTGGCGCCTTATGTGAACAGCTATCGCCGCTACGTGCGCGACCATGCCGCCCCGATCAACCTGGAATGGGGCAGCGACAACCGCACCACCGGCATCCGCATTCCCATATCGGGGCCTGCCAGCCGGCGGGTCGAAAACCGTCTGGCTGGCATGGACTGCAATCCCTATCTGGGCATCGCAGCGTCGCTGGCCTGCGGTTATCTGGGCCTGATCGAGGGCCGGGATCCCGCCCCGGAATTCGACGGCGACGCCTATGACGAAGATCCCGATATCCCGCAGCATCTGAGCGAATCGCTCGACCTTTTCCGCGCCAACACGGCGATGCACGAGGTGCTGGGACCGGAGTTCTGCAAGATCTACGCGGCCGTGAAGGACGTCGAATACCAGGCGTTCCTGCAGGTCATCTCGCCCTGGGAACGCGAGCATCTGCTTTTGAACGTATGAACCTGCTCTATGCCAACGACCGGCGCGGGCAATACCCGCCCAGCTGGTACGCCGCGACCGCCGAGCCGCTGCCGCCCTTTGCCGCGCTTCGCGGCGAGACGGCGGCGGATGTCTGCGTCGTCGGCGGCGGGTTCACCGGTCTTTCCGCCGCGCTGCATCTGGCGGAGAAAGGGTATGACGTCGCGCTGATCGAGGCGCACCGGGTCGGTTTCGGTGCCTCGGGGCGCAACGGCGGGCAGGTCAGCGGCGGCCAGCGGCAGGATCAGAATACGCTGGAAAGGCTCCATGGCCGCGACGACGCCCGCAAGATGTGGGACATCGCGCTGGACTCCGTTGCGCTGGTGAAATCCCTGATTGCGGATCACCGCATCGATGCCGCATGGCGGGACGGTGTGGCGCATGCCGACTGGTCGGCCAAGGGCGCGGCGGAAAGCCAGGCCTATGCCGAAAAGCTCGCCCGCGACTATGGCTATGGCGCGGTGGAGCCACTCGACCGCGCCGGCGTCCGCGCGCTGGTCGGGTCGCAGGCGTTCCACGGCGGTCTGATCGACTGGGGATCGGGGCACATACACCCGCTGCGCTTTGCGCTTGGCATTGCCGGGGCCGCCGAAACCGCCGGGGCCCGTATCTTTGAGGAAACCGAAGCACATCACGTCGAGACGGGCCTTGTGCGAACCGCCAGAGGCCGGATAAAGGCCGATCACATCGTACTCGCCTGCAACGGCTATCTGGGCGGGTTGGACCGTGCCACCGCCGCACGGGTCATGCCGATCAACAACTACATCGCCGCCACCGAGCCGCTCGGCGACAGGGCCGCCGGCATCCTGTCCAAAGACATCGCCGTCGCCGACAGCAAGTTCGTCGTCAACTACTGGCGCCTGTCCGAAGATCGCCGCCTGCTGTTCGGCGGCGGCGAAAGCTATAGCTACCGGTTTCCCAAGGACATCGCCGCGCTGGTCCGCAAGCCGATGCTGGAGATCTACCCGCAGCTTCGCGAAACCGGAATCGACTATGCCTGGGGCGGCACGCTGGCGATCACGCGCACGCGCATGCCCGATTTCTCGCGCCCCCGTCCGGGGCTCTGGTCTGCCTCGGGCTATTCCGGCCACGGCGTGGCGTTGGCCACCCTTGCCGGGCAAATCCTGGCCGAGGCGATCCACGGCGATACCACCCGGTTCGATGTCATGGCCAAGGCCCGTCCCGGCCCCTTCCCCGGCGCCGGCGGCTTGCGCAATCCGCTTCTGGCGCTGGCGATGACATGGTATTCGCTGCGGGATCGGTTGGGGATTTAAGCCAGGATCCCGCGAAGGCCCCCGCGATCGGATCTCAGGCGGATGCGGTTAGGATTGGCGTCAATAGTCGGCGGAACCGGCGGGACACAGCTCCGTCGAGATCGTCCAGCTTCACCCCCAACGCATACTCCGTCACATTCCGCTCGCAATTCTCGCACCGATGATTTACAGAAATCCCGAAACGAGTCTTCGGAAAAGGTGAAACATGACGCTGCCCCCGAACGTCTACGACGCCGAGCCCATTCCCGCCGCCGCGGGGGAAGAAATTGAACGGCTGTTAAATTCCGGCGACCTGTTCCGCTACACCAACGAAGACAGCCCTGTGGCGCTGTTGGAGAGGGACTTTGCCCAGGCGCTCGGCGCGAAATACGCCCTCGCCGTCGCCTCCTGCTCGGCTGCCTTGTTCCTGTCGCTCAAGGCGCTTGGGCTACCGCGTGGCGCGCGCGTCCTGATTCCCGCCTTCACCTTCGCCGCCGTACCGTCCTCGGTCGTTCATGCCGACTGCACACCCGTCCTTGTCGAGGTCAAAGACAACTACCGCATCGACCTTGCCGATTTCGAGGCCAAGCTCGACGGCGCCGACGCCATCATGATCAGCCATATGCGCGGCCACACCAGCGACATGGACACGATCATGGCGCTGGCGTTCGCCCACGACCTTCCCGTGATCGAGGACGCCGCCCATTCGCTCGGCACCCAGTGGAACGGCCGGAACATCGGCACCATCGGCAGGATCGGCTGCTTCAGCTTTCAGTCGTACAAGCTTTTGAACGCCGGCGAGGGCGGGATCCTGATCACCGACGACGCCGACATCATCGCCCGCGCGGTGATCATGTCCGGCGCCTACGAGCACAACTGGAAAAAGCATCCCGTTCTGCACGACCGGTTCGCCCGGTGGCAGAACAAGCTTCCGCTCTACAACACGCGGATGTCGAACATCCTCGCCGCCATCGTGCGCCCGCAGCTCGCCGAGATCCCGCGCCGGGTCCGCGACGGGCGGCGCAACCACGATTACGTGGCGGCCAGGCTTAACGCGTCGCCCCACCTGCAGGTGCCCGCAGCGCTGGACCAGGAACTGCGCGCGCCGGATTCGATCCAGTTCAATCTGACCGGCTTCACCGACGTCGAAACGCAGGCCTTCCAGATCGCCGCAGCCGCGCGTGGGGTGAAGGTGCAGGTGTTCGGCATGTCCACCGACAACGCCCGCGCCTTCTGGAACTGGCAATTCCTGGGCGAGGTGCCGGACCTGCCGCAAACCCGCGCCATGCTGAGCCGTGCCTGCGACGCCCGCCTGCCCGCCCGGCTGACCATTTCCGAACTCGACACCATCGCCGCGGCGCTCACCGGCGCCGCCGAGGACGTCAAGGAACCCGAGCTCGCCTACAGCACCTGAGCGGAGGCGGGCCGCAGTGCCCGGATCCGCGCCGGCTTCACATCATCGACCGTCTGCAGTATCGTCAGGCGATATTCATGACGTGTATTGCAGCGGAAGTTCGGCATGGCCATTCGCCTGAGCATTCAGTCCATCGAGACAAATCCCGACGCGCTCGACACGCTTCGGCGCGCCTACGCCAGGTTCAAGTCGGTGCCCGACGAGCGCGGGTTCGACTTCTTCGCCTCGCTGCACGGGCTTGCCCTGCCCATTTGGTGCGAGCATGGCTCGCCTCTGTTTCTGCCCTGGCACCGGGCCTATCTCTACTATTACGAACTCGCCCTGCAGACCCGGCTTGGGGCACGGTTCACCGAAACCGACCCGGCCGAGCCCGAGTTTGCCGAGATCGGACTGCCCTGGTGGGACTGGGCGTCGGACCATTCGCACGACGTCGGCCTGCCCAATTCCTATGCCGAGGATCTGCCGGGCGGCGACGGGAACCCGCTGCGGCAAACCGTTGTGGGCGCCGCTTTGGACGGCGTGCAGCTGACCGGCATCTGGTCGCAGGAACTGACCGCGCTCGTGCGCGCGCAACTGCCCGGCGTGATCACCGACACCGATCCGCCGGTGACCCTGCGCGACCCCGATCCGCCGGACGATCTGCCGCGGCAATCCACACTCGATTCGGTCATCATGACGCAATCGACCTACCTGGGCTTCAACAACAGCCTCGAGCAGGTCCACGGCGACGTGCATGTCTGGGTCGGTGGAGCGATGTCGCAGGTTCCGACCGCAGCCTACGATCCGATCTTCTGGTCCCACCATGCGATGATCGACCGTCTTTGGTATATCTGGCAAAACAGCCAGTTCGGCCGCAACCCGCCGCCGGACCTGATGAACACGGTGCTCGCACCCTTCCCGATGACCGTGGCGCAAGTGCTCGACATCGACCGGCTGAACTATGACTACGCCGTGACGGCCATCGCCTGAGGAGACGAAAAAGATGCTGGGTTTCGAATCCGACACACCCGCGGGCGAAGCCGCCGCGAACGGCGTCATCCAGATCCCGCTGAAATTCGACATGCCTGCCGCGGACTGGGCGAAAATCAAGCGCGCCGACCTTGTGTTCGAGGACGTCGGCCATATCGGCGAAAGTTTCGAGGTGCGGGCGTTTTTCAACAACAAGAAGGCCAACGGCGAGACCAAGCGAACGGCAGCCAACGGATATGCCGGGCGGTTTGTGGTGTTCGGCCACGGCAACTGTTTCGGCGCGGCCGGCCATTGCAATGCGACGAGTTCGGTCAGCCGCGGGTTTCCCGTCAGTTCGGCCACCCAGCTTGCGCATCCGGCGCGCCCGCACCGCCGCATCCTGACGGTGACCGAGGCGCTCAACCGGGTGCTGAAACGCTACAGGAAGGGCCTGCACACGCTGACATTGGTGGTCACGTCCAAATCGCCGCGGCGGGCCGACCGCAGACCGGCAGCCGAACTTTTCAAGTGCAGGCGTATTTCGATACAGGCCTATTCCTAGGCGGGCGCGGGCCTAGGTTTCGATCCGAAGCGAGCCGCCGAGCCAAGGCATCCGACGCAGGTTCGGCGCAACGATCTCCTCGTCCAACAGCCGCCTGAGGCGCCCGGCCGTATCCACCGGAACCTCGCCCAGAACGCCGCGCCGGGCGGTCAGCGAGATCGTCCGTTCGAGCGGTTCGAACGGCAGCGGCAGGACATCCGCCTGATCCTGAAACCTCGCGGCGTGCATCACTCCAAGCGGTGTCAGAATGGTCCACCCTGCCCCGCCCGCGACCATCGCCATGATCGCGTGATAGCTGTCCAGTTCGAACCGGTGCGACAGCCGCAGGTTCTGCCGCGCAAGATGCGCCGCGATCAGCCGGCCCATATAGTGCCGCTGACTATACAGGATCAGCGGCATCGCGCGCAGCACCGCCAGAGCATCCGCACCGTCGTCCACGGCCCCCTTGGGCACGACCGCAACGAACGGCTCGGTCAGAACCGGATGCACCTCCATCCAATCGGCCTCGGCCCCCATTTCGGCAGCCACGATCATATCCAGCGCCCGCGCCTCGAGCTTGTCGATCAGCCGGTGCGAGGCGCCGGTCTCCAGCAGAAACTGGCAGCCTGTCATCTCTTCGGCCATCTCGCGCAGCAGCCGGGGCGTCACGTTGGCGTCGAGATCCTCGATCACGCCCAACCGCAACCGCGTCAGCATCGTCGGGTCCGCCTGCGCCAGCTCCGCCCGCGCCCGCGCGGCCTCGTTCAGCACGGTCTGCGCCCGCCGCTGAAACAGAACGCCTGCCGGGGTCAGGCTCATCGGCCGCTCGCCGCGGTTCAACAGCGCGGTGCCAAGCGCGGTTTCCAGGTTGGTCAATTGCTGGCTCACCGCCGAGGGGCTGACCCCCAACCGCCGCGCCGCCGCGCTGATCGAGGCCTCTTCCGCGGTCGCCACGAAGACCTCGATGCCCCAAAGCGTGATGCGTCCCGACGGTTCGGCCATGATCGTTTGTATCCGTGATGACACGCGCGACGCAAAGGCTATTGCGGCCCGTGCGCAACGCGGACATATCTGCGGTAAGCGGTTGGAGAGGCACCATGTTCAACGGGAAGGGCCGCTGCCTTTGCGGCGCGGTGCGCTACAAATTCGACCCCGAGGCCCTGATCTGGTCCGGGCACTGCCACTGCAAGAGCTGCCGGCGGGCCTGTTCGGCCCCGGTGGTCAGCTGGTTCGGCGTGCGGCTGTCGGCCTGGCGGTGGGCCGGAACCTCGCCGCAACGCTATCGAAGCAGCCCGCATGCCACCCGGTTCTTCTGCCCCGGCTGCGGCAGCCAGATGGGCTATCGAACCACCAAGCTGCCGGACGAGATCCACGGGCTGGCCATGACGCTGGAGACGCCCGAGGCGTTCGCGCCCCAGGCCCATTTCTACCACGCCCAGCGCATAGACTGGCTGCACCTCGCCGACGCCCTGCCGCGCTATGTCGACGGCGGCAAGACGCTCGAGACCTGATCCGCCGGTTGGGGCCGGTCAAATCACTTCGACCAACCGGAACCGCTCGCAAACCAGCATCATGTCCGGGGAAAACCCGCCATGGCGGGCGAAATACTGCCCGTGCCCGTGCCGCCAGCCAGCAAGATCGTCATCCTCGCCCTCGGCAAGCGCGAACGCTTCGTCCACGTCGTCGAACCGGCGTCTGGACACCTCGGTGATCTCGATCACCAGCGCCGGCGATCCATCCCAATTCAGGGCGATGTCACGTCGCCCGGCGACCGGCATCGGCTCTTGCCCGGTCGCGAAATCCCGATCAGGCGTGCAGGTCGCCGTTTTGCGCCCCGACTTCACCAACTCCAGCAGTTCGGAACAAACCTCGGCGCTGTGACCGAACCTGAACGCGACCGCCCCGGGATACCGCCGTCGCAGCCTTGCCAAAGCGCCCTCGGAGGCGCTCAATAGGTCGCCCGGCCGCCCGACAGATCGAACACGCCCGCGGTGGTGAAGGAGTTTTCCCGAGAGCACAGCCAGGCGATCATCGAGGCCGCCTCGTTCAGCTCCAGGAACCGCCCGCGCGGGATCTTCGACAGCATGAAATCGATATGCTCCTGGCTCATCTGGTCGAAGATACGCGTCCGCGCAGCCGCGGGTGTGACGCAATTCACCGCGATATCCTCGCCCGCCAGTTCCTTGCCCAGCGACTTGGTGAACCCGATCACCCCCGCCTTCGACGCCGAATAGGCCGAGGCGTTGGGATTGCCGTCCTTACCCGCGACCGACGCGATGTTGACGATCCGGCCATAGCCGTGGCGGCGCATCGTGGGCACCACCGCCTTGTTGACGTGGAAGGTGCCCATCAGGTTGATGGTGACGATCCGGGCGAATTCCTCGACCGAATAATCCTCGACGGGCGCGTTGGACCCGGCGATCCCGGCGGAATTCACCACGATGTCGATGCGGTCCACCATGTCCAGCGTCGCGTCGCGTGCGTCCGAGACGCTGGACCAGTCGGCCACGTCGACCTGCAGCGCCAGCGTGCCGCCGCCGATCTCTTCCGCCGTCGCCGCCGCCAGATCGCCGTCGAGATCCCACAGCGCCAGCCGCGCGCCGCCCCCGGCCAGAACCTCGGCCACCGCGCGGCCGATGCCCTGCGCGCCGCCGGTCACGACGGCGACCTGCCCGTCAAAGCTCATGCCGCGTCCCACCCGTTGCGGATGCAGTCATAGCCCTCGCGGTAATAGGCCTCGGGCGCCTCGGCAAGGTCCCGCCAGATCCGCGTCGCGGCGGCAAGATCCGGCAACGCGCGCCCGAAGGCCTCGATCGTCAGCCAGCCGTCGTAGCCGCTGGCCTTGATCGCCCTGAAGGTCTCGGCCCATGGCACGTGGCCGCGCCCCGGCACGCCGCGGTCGTTCTCGCTGATATGGACATGCACGATGTCGCCCGCGTTCCGGATGAAGGCGGCGACCGGATCGCGTTCTTCCAGATTGGCGTGGAACGTGTCGTACATCGTCCTGATCGCCGGGTGATCCAGCGACCGGGTATAGGCGCAAAGGTCGTCCTGGGTATTGGCGAAATAGCTCTCGAACCGGTTGATCGCCTCCAGCGCGATCACCTGGCCCTGCGCCTGGGCATGATCCCCGGCCCGGGCGTGTACTTCGCGCGCGCGGTCGAATTCGGCCTCGGTGGTTCCCGCGCCGGAAAAATGACCCAGCGTCTGGTGCAGCGGCCCGCCGATACCGTCCGCACCCAGCGCGGCGGCGCAATCGATCAGCCATTTCAGATAGTCGACGCCGCGCTGCCGGTCCGCCGGATCCTCGCTCAGCGGGTGCTGGTCGAGGTTCGGGATCACCGAAATCGCCGTCCGCCCCAGCCCGATGCCGTCAAGCATCCTGCCGATGGCCGCGTAGTCGTCGGGCGTGCCGTCGAACACCGGAATCTCGACCCCGTCATAGCCGGTGGCCTTGATGTCTTCGAGCAGGGCCTTGTGGCTTTCGTCCACAGAGGTGGTCCACAACAGCATGCAAAAGCCGATCTTCATAGGCGCATCTCCCCCTTTTGTGCCGATCCTATCCGGATTGGCGGCGACCTCAAAGATGAGAAATGAGGAACGTACGTCAGATAATGATTTGATTCAGGCCGGGCCTGTGGGAAGCTGGGGGAAAAGCTAATCATCTGAACCGGGAGGAGCGAGATATGGCGCAAAACGCGTATCCGAAGCTGCACAACGCGATGTGGCCGGGGTTGGTGGGCAAGGGCGAGGAAGAGCCGCCGATCAGCCTGAACAAGATGCTGGACCTGACCGAGGCGGCCGAGGTCGACGGGGTGAAGTTCGACGGGGTCGACCTGTTCCTGGCGGACCCGCACACGTCGATCGACGTCGACGAGGACGGCATCAAGGCGCTGGCCGACAATGTGGGTGGGCGCGGTCTGGCGATCGGATCCGCCGTGGCGCCGGTCTGGCCGCCGGTCGGCGGCGGGTCGGCGATGGACGAGGGCGACGGGCGCCGCGCGTTCCTCGATGCCGTGCGCAAGGCCTGCGCGATCATGGGGCGCCTGCGCGATCTGGGCGTGCGCAAGGGCGGTGTGGTGCGCATCGACACCGCCACCGGCGTCGGCGAGTGGGCCGAAGACCCCGCCGGCAACACCGCCAGGATGGCCGAGACGTTCCGGCAGGCCTGCGACATCGCCACCGACCACGGCGAGCGGCTGGCCGCCGAGGGCGAGATCTGCTGGGGCGGCATGCACAGCTGGAAGCATATGGTCGATCTGTTCGAGGCCGTGGACCGCCCCGACATTCTGGGCTTTCAGGCCGATCTGGCGCACACGATGCTGTACGCGCTCGGCTACAACGCGCCCGAGCATCAGCTGATCACGCCCGAGCAGTTGGACGATGCCGCAGCGCTCGACGAGGCGCTGAGGACCATCACCGACGCCCTGCGCCCCTGGACCATCGATTTCCACGTCGCCCAGAACGACGGCACGGTGCTCGGGTCCGGCAGCCACGACAAGACCGGGCGGCACTGTATGGCGACCGACCCCAACGGCAAGCTCGACGTGGTCAAGCATGCGGGCTTCTGGCTGAACAATGCCGACGGCACCCCGACCAAGGCGATGCGCCACATCTGCTGGGACGGGTGCATGTTCCCCAATGCCGTGCTGGAAACCCAGCAAACCTGGAACGACATTCTCGCCGCCATGATCAAGGTGCGCGACGCCCATGGCTGGAACTAGGGAGGACGCGATGGCCAAGAAACAGCTTCGCATCGGCATGGTCGGTTACGGCTTTATGGGCCGCACCCATTCGAACGCCTTCCTGCAGGCGCCGAAATTCTTCGATCTGCCCTACGAACCCGCGCTGTCGGCGGTTTGCGCGCGGAACAAAGGGCGGGTCGAGGCGTTTGCCGCAAACTGGGGCTATGGCGCGGTCGAAACCGACTGGCGCGCTCTGGTCGAACGCGACGACATCGACCTGATCGATATCGCCGCCCCGAACGACATGCACCACGATATCGCCATCGCCGCGGCCGAGGCGGGCAAGATGGTGATGTGCGAAAAGCCCCTGGGCCGGACGGCCGAGGAAAGCGCCGGGATGGTCGCGGCGGTCGAAAAGGCCGGCGTGCCCAACATGGTCTGGTACAACTACCGCCGGATCCCGGCGGTATCTCTGGCCAAGGCGCTGATCGACGACGGGCAACTGGGGCGCATCTTCCACTACCGCGCCAAGTTCCTGCAGGACTGGACGATCAGCGCCGACCTGCCGCAGGGCGGCGAGGGTCTGTGGCGGCTCGATGTCGACGTGGCCGGGTCCGGGGTGACCGGCGACCTGCTGGCCCATTGCATCGACACGGCGATGTGGCTGAACGGCGGAATCGAGAAGGTCAGCGCGATGACCGAGACCTTCATCAAGGAACGCGAACACACCCTGACCGGCAAGACCCAGCCAGTCGGCATCGACGACGCTTGCGCCTTTCTGGCCCGGTTCGACAACGGCTCGCTGGCGACCTTCGAATCCACCCGCTACGCCCGGGGCCACAAGGCGCTCTACACGCTCGAGATCAATGGCGAGCATGCCTCGATCTTCTGGGACCTGCACGACCTGCACCGGCTTGACTATTTCGACCATCGCGACGAGGGCACGACGCGGGGCTGGCGGTCGATCCACGTCACCGACGGCGATCATCCTTACATGGGCAACTGGTGGGTGCCGGGGCTGGCGATCGGCTATGACGAAAGCTTCGTCCACCAGGCCGCCGACTTCATCCGCGGGCTGGACGGCGACGCCGCCGCGCCCACCTTCGCGGATGCGCACAGAACCGACAAGGTGACCGACGCGGTGCTGAAATCGGCCCGAACCGGCCAGTGGGAAGCCGCGTCCTAGCACGATGCACCCCGCCAACCTCGCCCTGCGCTTTGCGCTGGAACTCGCGGCACTGGCGGGGGTGGGCTGGCTGGTCTGGGGCGCCACGCAAGGGTGGCTGCGGCCCGTCGCGGCGGTCCTGACAGCCGCCACCGTCGGCACGCTTTGGACCGTGTTCAACGTCCCCGGCGATCCCAGCCGCTCGGGCGCGGCGCCCGTGACGGTACCGGGGATCGTGCGGCTGGTGCTCGAACTGGCGATCCTGCTGGGCGGTGCGCTGGCGTGGCACCTCGCCGGACACTCCGCTATTGGCGCGACGGTGGCCACCCTGGTGGTCCTGCATTACGCACTGTCGACGGGACGGATTGCCTGGCTTTTGAGCCAGTAAGGGCTGGGCCGGCCGGCTGGCCGCGCTACTCTTTTCGGCATCGGCAGACCGGAGGCAGGAATGATGGATGCGATAAGGGTGCTTTTGTGCAGTGCGGTTTTGGCGGGCGCGGCGGGGCAGGCAGGGGCGGACGGCATGAGGCTCGAAACCTTCGGCGATGCGCCCGAGACGCGCTGGGACTATGTCAGCGATCGGGTGATGGGCGGCGTCAGCGACGGGCAGGCCACGTTCCGGACAGAAAACGGCGAGGCTTTCGTGCACCTGACGGGCCGCGTCAGCACCGAAAACAACGGCGGCTTCATCCAGGTGCGCCAGCGCCTTGCCGAACCGTTCCCCGCGGGCAGCGGCGGGATCGTCCTGCGGGTCCGCGGCAATGGCGACCGGTACTTCGTGCATCTGCGCACCACCGAGACATCCCGGCCCTGGTACTATTACCAAGCCGCGTTCGACACCGGCCCCGACTGGTCCGAGGTGCGCCTGCCGCTTGCGGACTTCAAGCCCTCGAACGCCGTCCTTCCGGCCACGGTCGACCCCGAAACCATCACCAGCATCGGACTGGTCGCCTTTGGCCGCGACCACCGGGCCGACGTCTCGCTCGCCTCGGTGACGGTCTACTGACCGGGCACCGTGCGGTGGGGTAACGGGATCGAAACGCCGACCGGATACACCCCGCACCCGAGCGCTCGTGCGGCGGGCCGACACCCCGCCGCGCCCCTGAAGATCCGGTCCCGAAGACCACCGCTGACAGAGGTGCAGGGACAGGTCCAAGATCGCCGGAACGCGGGCTTGTCTCGTGTTCCAGACCGATGCCGGGGCGTGACCCGGCGGATCGTTCCCTGGCGGCGCCGCCGATTTCAGCCGACGCAAAGCCGAACATCCGAGACGCAGCAGGAACGGTGCGGATCACGCGACCGGCAACCGCGACGCATGGTTCGCGGAACGTCCGCCTATTGGCGCAATCCGTTCCACGGCGCCTGGTCCGCCACATCCACCAGTTCATAGCCCTGTTCGCCGACGCAGGGGCCCAGAATCGCCAGAAGCCGGGCATCGCTTTCGCCGACGTTGAAGCTGGCGTGCACCACATCCGCGCCGATGAACACGCTGTCGCCTGGGGCCAGCAGGCGCCTTTCGGTGTGCAGCCATTGTTCGACGGTGCCCGAGATGCAATAGATCACCTCTTCCTGATCGGGGTGCTTGTGAAAATCGTGGCCCTTGCCGGGGCTGATATTCACTTCGATCACCGTCAACTGGCCCGCGCCGGTCGAGGGCGGATGGCTCATCCATCGCAGCTTGCCCCAGTCCAGCACTTCTGGCGGGGTGTCGGCGGACATCATGAATTTCCCGGTCATGCGTTTTCTCCGGTCGGGATGACGGCATCGGTCTGCGCCGCCCGTTTCGGGGCGCCCGGCGCCCGCATCAGGATATCTCCCGATAGGCGGCCAGGGCGGCTTCGGCGAATTCCGGCGTGTTGAGGTTGTGGGGTATGGAAACCAGGCGTCTCGACCCCGTCACGACGACATCGGACTTCAATCGGCTTGCAAGGGCGTCCAGCGCTTCGGGGTCGTGAAACGGCTGCCCGGGGGCGTCGATCGCGCTGACCCCGCCCTCGGGGATCAGAAACCGGACCGGCCCGGTCATCTCGTTCAGCCGCGCCGCGATCCAGGCGGCAAACCGGTCGTTTTCCTCCGGTGTCGTCCGCATCAGCGTCACCTGCGGGTTGTGGATGTGGAACAGGCGGCTCTCGAACTGCGGCGGTACGGTCTCGCGGGCGCCGAAATTGACCATGTCGAGGGCGCCGACGGACCCCACGTAAGGCACGCCGCTACGGATCACCGCGCCCATCCGGTCTTCGGTCGCCGGAAACACCCCACCGATCAGCATATCCGCGATCTCGGTGGTGGTGATGTCGATGACACCGCCGATCAGGCCGCTGTCGACAAGCTTCTCCATCGACCGCCCGCCGGTGCCGGTGGCGTGGAACACCAGCGGATCGTGGGTTTCCGCCAGCGCGTCGGCGATGTGGCTGACGCAAGCGGTGGTGACGCCGAACATGGTCAGGCCGACGGCGGGCTTGTCCTGGCCGTGCGGAATTGAACCAGCGTTCAATACCATGCCCGCCAGTGCATGCGCGGCGTTGCCGAGCACCCGGCGCGAGATCGAATTCAGACCCTGAACGTCGGTGACCGAATAGATCATCGCGATGTCCGAGGGGCCGACATAGGGGGCGACATTGCCGCTGGCGACGGTCGAGACCAGCACCTTGGGCACGCCCACCGGCAGTGCGCGCATCGCGGGCGCGACCAGGGCCGTACCGCCCGAGCCCCCTGCCCCGATCATGCCGGTGATCCAGTCCGCCCCGCGCACATAAGCCTCGAATGCTTCGCCCATCGCGGCGACGGCCGCGCCGCGGTCGTCGCGGCCAAGGACGGCCCCGGCACCGGCGGGATGGTGTGCGGCAATCTCTTCGGCCGCGATATCGGCGCTTGTCGCCGTGCCCGACGTGCCCAGGTCGATGGTACGGGTCTCAACGCCCGCCGCCGTCAGACGGGCGGCGATGTAGGACAGCTCTTCGCCCTTGGTGTCGAAGGTGCCGGCAACCGCCGCTGCGGGCTGCCCCGTCACGCCCGCCATGCCGCCATCGCCGCCTCGACCTGAGCGCGGTCGGTGATCCCCGCGTCCGAGCCCAGTCCGCTCGCCACCAGCGAGGCCGACGCGATGCCGAGATGCGCCGCCTCCAGCAGTGGACGGTCATCGGCCAGCGCGGCGATGAAACCGGCCGTGAAGGCGTCGCCGCAGCCCGTCGTGTCGACCACCTCGATGTCATAGGCGGCCACGTGCAACCGGTCGTCGCCCATGGCGATCATGGCCCCGTCCCCGCCCATCGTCAGCACCGGGCAGGTCACGCCGCGCGACTGGAAAAACCGGATGTTCTCTTCGACCCCCTTGATCCCGCTTAGAATTTCCGCCTCTTCGATGGACGGGATGAAGTAATCGATATGCGGCAGCAGCGGTTCGACGAACTGCCACGTATCCGGCCCGGCCCCGACGAGGTCCCAGGTGGTCACACAGCCGGCCTCTTGCGCCGCTTTCAGCAGCCGCGCGCTCGGCTGACCGTCCAGCTTGGCCAAGAGCCCCGTGCCGCCGAGGTGGAAGAACCGGCAGTCGAGCACCTCGGCCAGCATGTCGTCCGAGACGTCGAAATGGTCCGACGCACCGCGGCAATGCAGCGCCGGGCGTTCGCCGTTGGGGCGGACGTTGAGGATGGTGGCCGAGGTTTCGACGCCGTCCAGTTGCTGCATCAGGCGAATGTCGATGCCCAGCTTTTCCATATGGCCGAGGACGAATTCGGCCTTTTCGTCGTCGCCCACCGCACCCACGGCCTGGCAGTTCAGCCCAAGCTTGGCCAGGTCGACCACCGTGCCGCCTGCGGTCCCCGCAACCGTCAGGCGGATCTCGTCGATGAAATCGACATTGCCGCCCTCGGGGATTTCCGTGACCGGCCGGCCGAGAATGTCGAGGATATAAAGCCCCACGACCGACACGTCGAACCGCCGGCTCATCGCAGGGTCTCCAGATAGGCCACGTACATGAACGCCGTGCCGACGCCCAGTGCGGCGGCGACGCCGAGGATGATCAGGATGATGATCGACACCCGCACCAGCGACCGCACAGGCACGCCCTCGCGGCAGAGCGGCACCAGGTTGAAGGCCAGCGCGCCGATCACCACCGTGACGCAGCCGATGGAAAACAACTGGATCGAAAACGGCTGAAAGATGAACAGGATCGACGCGACGCACAGGCCGATGATGATGCGTTCGACCCATTTGGCTTGGGTGGCGGTCATGTGGTCCTCAGCACTTGTTCGTTCTCGGTAAAGATATGCGTGGCACCGGGCGGAAACCGGGTGTGAACCTGCGCGCCCTCGGTCAGCGGCACGCGCCAGTCGGTGACAAGGCGCAGGTCGTGCCGGCCGTCGCTTAGGTGCGCCAGCGTTTCGGCACCCATCGGTTCGACGATATCGATCTTGGTCGAGATACCGTCCTCGGCCGGATCGCTGCTGATCTCCAGATTGCGGGGGCGGATGCCCAGCGTGACCCTGGCGCCCGGCTGCAGCTCGCCGATCCGCGGGTCGATCTCGATCGTCATCGACTGGCCGCCGTCGATGGTAAACTCGGCCTTGCCGCCGCCGTCGCTGCCGGTCAGCGTCGCGGGCAAAAGGTTCATCTGCGGCGTGCCGATGAAGCCCGCCACGAACAGGTTCGTGGGCGAGGTAAAGACGTTGTGCGGCGTGTCCACCTGCTCGATCCGGCCATCGCGCATCACCGCGATGCGGTCGGCCATCGTCAGCGCCTCAAGCTGGTCGTGGGTGACGATGACGGTAGGTTTCGACAGGCCCTGCAGCACCGCCTTGATCTCGCCGCGCATCTCCTCGCGCAGTTGCACGTCGAGGCGCGAGAGCGGCTCGTCGAACAGAAAACACTGCGGATCGCGGATGATCGAGCGGCCGACGGCCACGCGCTGTTTCTCGCCCTCGGCCAGCTGGCCGGGGGTGCGGTTGAGAATGTCGTTCAGCTGCAGCGTGTCCGAGATCTGTTTCACCCGGGCCTCGATCTCTGACTTGCCGAGACTGTCGGCATGGAGCGGAAAGGCGAGGTTTTCCGCGACCGTGAGCGAGGGATAAAGCGCGTAGAACTGGAACGACATGGCCACGTTGCGGTCGCGCGGGGCAAGGTCGTTGACGCGTTTTCCGCCCAGGATGACCTCGCCCTCGGTGGCGTATTCCAGGCCCGCGACCATCCGCAGGGTCGTGGTCTTGCCGCAGCCCGAGGGGCCAAGCAGGCACAGGACCTCACCGTCACCGACGGCGAGGTCGATGGCGTCCACGGCCGTCAGTGCCCCGAAACGTTTGGTGAGTTTCTTCAGCTCGATCGTCATTTCTTCACCGTGCCGAAGGTGACCCCGCGCAATAGCTGGTTCTGCAGCAGGAAGGTGACGAAGAAGATCGGGATCAAAAACAGTGTGACGATGGCGGCGAGCAGCCCGTAGTCGACGCCGACCTCGCCGCCCAGGGTCCGTGCCATGGCCACCGGCACCGTCCGGGTTTCGACCCCGGTCAACAGAAGCGCAAAGAGGAATTCGTTCCAGGTCAGGATCAGCCCGAAGACGAAGGTGGCCGACAGCCCGGCCAGGATCTGCGGGATGCAGAAGCGGAAAAAGACGCGCCGTTCGGATGCGCCGTCCATTCGGGCGGCGTCCTCGATCTCTGGATTGAGCTCGTCGAAGAAGGATTTCACCAGCCAGACCGAGAACGGGATGTTGAAGGCGGTGTAAAGCAGGATGATGCCCCAGTAGCTGCCGGCGAGGCCAGACAGGCGGAACATCAGGAAGATCGGGATGATCACGACGATGGGCGGCATCATCCGTGTGGTGAGGATGATGAACAGATAGGTGTCGTTGCCGCGCAGCGGGTAGCGGCTGAAGGCATAGGCCGCCAGCGTGCCGACGATCAGCGCCAGCCCGACCGAGGTGAAGGCGATGAAGATCGAGTTGAAGAAGTAAAGCCCCATATCGGTGGCCTGGCTGGTGCCGGTGGTGATCGAGGCACGGAAGAACACCGACTGGAAATTGTCCAGCGTCGGGGTAAAGAACAGCTTCGGCGGCACGGCCAGGGCGTCGGTACGGGTCTTGAACGCGGTCAGGATGATCCAGAGGACCGGGAAGAAATAGACGAAGCCCACGACCGAGGTGATCGCGGTGTAACCCCAGCCGGCCTTGCCGATTTCGCGGTATTTGCGGGCCATCAGCCAGTCTCCTGCGCGCGCCGGTTCACGGCGTAAAGGTAAAGGTTGGTCAGCACGATCACGATGAACAGCACGATATAGGCCAGCGCCGAGGACTGGCTGGTTTTGAAGAACTGGAACGCGTTGCGGTAGAGGAAGACGGCGATGGTCTCGGTCGAGGATCCCGGCCCGCCCTCGGTGATGATATAGACGATGTCGAACAGCTTGAAGGTTTCGATAGTGCGGAACAGGATCGCCAGCAGCAGAAGCGACTTGATGTAGGGGAACGTGATCGTCCAGAACCGCCGCCAGGCACTGGCGCGGTCGATTTCCGCCGCCTCGTAGAGGTATTTCGGCACGCTCACGAGCCCGGCCAGCACCAGAAGCATGACGAAGGGCGACCACATCCAGGCATCGGCGATGACAATCCCCGCAATGGCGCCTGCGGGCGTGGCGAGCGTCACGAACGCATCGTCGGTGAACATGTTCATCACATAGCTGACGATGCCGAAGGTCGGCTCGTAGAACAGCTTGAAAAACACGCCGACCGACACGAAGGACAGCATCATCGGCGTCAGCACCAGCATCAGCACGATGCGGCGCAGCGGGAATTCCTTGGCGAACAGGAGCGCCAGCAGAAAGCCGATGATCAGCTGCAAGAGCACCGACGAGCCGACGATGATGGCGGTGGTCTGAAACCGCTCCCACACCTTGTCGTCGGTCAGGACGCGTTCGTAGTTCGACAACCCGCGGAAGCTCGGCACGTTCAGCCGGTTGGCGCGGTAGTTGAAAAAGCTCAGGCCGAAGGACCACAGAAGCGGAAAGATGTTCATCACAAAGAGGATGGTGATCGCCGGCGTCACCAGCAGCGCGCCGCGGCGCTTGGGGTCCAGTAGCCAGGCGCCGAACCCGCCTTGTCTGCCAGCTGCGTCAGCCATTTGCAAAACCGTCCTGTGGTGATGTGCGTGCTTGGAAGTCAGGGGCCCGGCCGCAGCCGGACCCCCAGGGAGAACCCGTCAGGTCACTCGATATATCCGGCGTCTTCCAGCAGTTCCTGCTGGAATTCCGCGACGGCATCCAGCGCCTCTTTGGCGCCGATCTGGCCGGTGATCGCCTTGTCGAATTCCTCTTGCTGCTGGGTCAGCAGTTCAAAGAAATCCGGAACGTGCCAGACGTCCTTTTGCCAGTCGATCATTTCGACATGGGCGCGGTTCCACGGACGCAGGTCGTTATAGGTCGGGTCGGCCATCACGCTCATCAGGCCGGACTGGCCGCCGTTGGCGGTTGCCGCAAGCTGCGTATCGCGGCTCAGCCACCATTTCACGACGTTCAGCGCCTCGTCGACGACCTCGTCCGAGTTCCAGGTGGTCAGAACGAAGGGCTGGCCGCCGATATTGCCGGTGCGGTCGATCGAGCCGTCCGCCTGGCGTGTGCCGGGTGCGGGGCCGAAGGCCGACTTGTCATGCACGGTCGAGGCGCTGGGGTCCAGAACCGGCTCGCCCAGGCCGACCCAGTCGATGATCGCGCCGACCTTGCCCTGCATGTAGAGGTCCTGGATCACGAAGATGTCCATCTGACCGGTCTGGGCGACGGGCGGCATGTACTGCAGGTAGCTGAGGTATTCCTCGAACGCCGCGACGGCGATGTCCGAGTTCACCACGCCTTCGGCCTGGGCGTCGGGCGCCTTGGATTCATCCCAGATGTCGCCGCCCTTCTGCCAGATGAAGGCGTTGATCGCCATGGTCGAGAAGTCGTATCCCTTTCCGGCCTGATAGGCGATGCCGTAGAAGTCGTCCTCCAGCGTCTCTCCCGCCAGCATGTCGCCCGCCTTGCGCTGGAAGAACTCGCCGATCTGGCCCCACTTGGTCCAGTCGGTGTCCTGCCAGTCCTCGTAGCTGCAGGGCAGGTTGGTGCCGTACTTGTCCATGAACGCCGCCATCTCGCCCTCGTGGCAGAAGACGTCCTCGCGGTAGAAGGTGACATAGGTGTCCGGGAACTGCGGGAAGCCGTAATAGTTGACGCCCGGCCCCGGCACCTCGCCCATCTCTTCGAGCTGCGCGCGGGTCTTGTGCGGATAGGTGGAATAGGCCGACACCAGCGCAGGGTGCAGATCCTGCAGGATCGCCGTCAGTTCCGGGTCCGCTTTGATCTTGTCGGTCAGGTTCATATAGTACCCGCCCTCGACGAAGGCGCCCAGCCACTGGCTGTCGGTGACGATCATCTGATACTTCTGCTCTCCGCTGGTCAGCGAGGCCGCGACCCGCTCGTAGAAGCTGGGCCAGGGGATAAAGTCCATATCCAGCACGGTGTTGTGGCCCGCGGGCGACTGATAGGTCGCGTCGAAATGTTCCTTCATGAACCGGGTCGGCGGCCAGTCGGGGGCAGCCATGGTGATGGTGATGTCGGCCGACAGCGCCGGTGTGGCGCCAAAGCCTGCGGCAAGCACCGTGGCGCCCATCAAGCCGCTGATAAGCTTACGCGTTTGCATTTTCTTCCTCCGCTTGTTGTCAGTCATTTTTCTCTTTGGTTGGTATCACTGCTCACCTTGAACGACGGCCGCTTCGCCGTTGCCCAGACGGGCACCGGTGTCGCGGTCGAACACGTGCAAATCCTCGGGATCAAAGCCGATCTCGATCTGGTCACCGACCGAATACCGTGCCGCCACCTCTTCGCGCAGCACCATCTTCATGGCGGCGTCCTTGGCCTCGACGTCGATGACGGTGACGTCACCGAGGGGCTCGGTCAGGTTGATCGTGGCCTTGAAGCGGGTGGCGCGGCTGGACCCGCCGCCGGCCAGAGCGAGGTCGTGCGGGCGTAGGCCCAGCGTGACCGGCCGGCCCGAGGCAATGCCACTGGCCGCGACGGGCAGGCCCAGAAACGGCAGCTCGATCTGGTTGTCGGCGGTCGCGCTGGTCTGCAGGAAATTGATCGGCGGCGAGCCGACCATTTGCGCCACGTACAAGTCGTTCGGCTTCTGGTAAAGGTCGCGCGGGGCGCCGACGGCCACGACACGGCCGTCGCGGATCACGCCCACGCGCTGGCCCATGGTCAGCGCCTCCAGCTGATCCGGCGTGGCATACAGCATGGTCATGCCAAGCTCTCGGTGCAGGCGCTTGAATTCGGCGCGCATGTCGTGGCGCAGCTTGGCATCCAGGTTCGTCAGCGGTTCGTCGAGCAACAAGAGCTTCGGACGCTGCACGATGGCACGGCCGATCGCGACGCGCTGCTGCTCGCCGCCCGACAGCGTCGTGGGCTTGCGGTCGAGCGTGTGGGTGACGCGGAGCAGTTCCGCCACCTCGTTCACGCGCTGCCGGGTCTCGTCGGACGAGACGCCCGCGCGCAGCAGGGGATGTTCGAAATTCGCGCGCACCGTCATATGCGGATAAAGCGCGAAGGTCTGGAAGATCATCGACATGCCGCGGCCCTGGACCGGCGCGTCGGTCACGTCCCGGCCGGCGAAATGCACGCTGCCGCCGGCTAGATCCTCGAGCCCGGATATCGCGCGCAGCGTCGTGGTCTTTCCCGAGGAAGAGGGACCAAGCAGGCAGAAGAACTCACCATCGGCCACGTCGAAGGTCATGTCCTCGAGGGCCACGACCGGGCCGAATTCCCGGCGCAGGTTCTGGACGCGCAGGTCAGACACGCACCCAGGCCCCGTTGCGGCGCGAGGATTTCACGCAGGCATCGACGAAGACCATGCCCTTCAGACCGTCCTGGACAGTGGGAAAGACCACATCGCCGCTGAGCTTGCGGCCGTCCCGCTTGGCGCGGATCGCCTCGGCCGCTTCGGCGTAAATGTTTGCGAAACCTTCCAGATATCCCTCGGGATGGCCCGGAGGGATGCGGGTGACACGGGCGGCCGCTGCCCCGGCCCCGGCGCCGTTCCGGGTGATCAGGCGTTTCGGTTGCCCAAGCGGCGTGTACCACAGGTAGTTCGGATCCTCCTGCTTCCACTCCAGCCCGCCCTTCGAGCCATAGACCCGGATCGCCAGCGCGTTTTCGTTGCCCGGCGCGACCTGGGAACACCAGAGCATGCCCTTGGCCCCGCCCTCGAACCGCAGCATCACATGGCCATTGTCGTCCACCGGCCGCCCCTCGACAAAGCTGTCGAGATCGGCGGCGAGGCTTTCCAGCGTCAGCCCGGTGATGAAGCAGGCCAGGTTATAGGCATGGGTGCCGATATCGCCGGTCGCGCCGCCTGCCCCGGTACGTTCGGGGTCGGTACGCCATTCGGCCTGTTTCTGGCCGGTCTTTTCCAGCGGTTCCGACAGCCAGTCCTGGGCGTATTCGACCTGCACCACCCGGATTTCGCCGATCTCGCCACCGGCCACCATCTCGCGCGCGTGGCGGACCATCGGATAGCCGGTGTAGTTGTGGGTCAGGACAAAGATCGCGTCAGAGCGTTCCGCGGCGCTGACCAGCGTCTTGGCGTCGAACAGGCGCGAGGTCAGCGGCTTGTCGCAGATCACGTGGATCCCGCGGCGCAGGAACTCCTTGGCCACCGGCGCGTGCATGTGATTGGGCGTGACGATGGCGACCGCCTCGATCCCCTCCTTCAGCCGGTTCTCGCGGATCGCCATCTGGCGGAAATCGCCATAGGCCCTGGGAATGCCAAGGTCCGCCGCCGAGGCCAGCGATTTCTCTTCGGTGGACGACAGCGCGCCCGCCACCAGATCGAAATGCCCGTCCAGCCGCGCCGCGATCCGATGCACCGCGCCGATGAACGCGTCGCGCCCGCCGCCGACCATACCAAGCCTGATCTTGTCGCCCGCCATCACGAAATCCCCAGCATGCGCTTGTTCGCGGCCTCGTCGGTGCCGCCGGCGGCGAAGTCGTCAAAGGCCACCTCGGTCACCCGGATGATGTGGTCGCGCACGAACTCGGCGCCCTCCCGCGCCCCGTCCTCGGGGTGCTTCAGGCAGCATTCCCATTCCACGACCGCCCAGCCGTCGAAATCGTTCGCCGCCATCTTGGAAAAGATCGCCCCGAAATCGACCTGCCCGTCGCCCAGGCTGCGGAACCGCCCGGCGCGATCCACCCAGCTTTGGAATCCCGAATAGACGCCCTGCCGCCCGGTCGGGTTGAATTCGGCATCCTTGACGTGGAACATCCGGATCCGGTCCTTGTAGATGTCGATATTGTCAATGTAGTCAAGGCATTGCAGCACATAATGGCTGGGGTCGTACAGCATGCAGGCGCGGGCGTGATTGCCGGTGCGCTCCAGGAACATCTCGTAGGTGATGCCGTCGTGCAGGTCTTCGCCCGGGTGGATTTCATAGCAGACGTCGACGCCGCAGTCTTCGGCATGGTCGAGGATCGGCCTCCACCGCGCCGCCAGCTCGTCAAACGCCGTTTCCACCAGCCCTGCGGGCCGCTGCGGCCAGGGATAGACGAAGGGCCAGACCAGCGCGCCGGAAAAGGTGGCATGCGCGCCGATGCCCATGTTCTTCGACGCAGACAACGCCTTTTTGACCTGGTCCACGGCCCATGCCTGCCGCGCCGCCGGATTGCCGCGCACCTCGGGCGCCGCAAACCCGTCGAAGGCCTCGTCATAGGCGGGATGCACGGCGACCAGCTGGCCCTGCAGATGCGTCGACAGCTCGGTCACCTCGACGCCGTTCTCGGTGGCCTTGCCCTTGAACTCGTCGCAATAATCCTTCGATTCGGCGGCCTTGGCGAGGTCGATCAGCCGCCCGTCCCAGCTGGGCACCTGGACGCCGACATAGCCGCAATCGGCCGCCCATTTGGTGATCGCGTCCCAGGAATTGAACGGCGCCTCGTCGCCCGCGAATTGCGCCAGAAACAGCGCCGGTCCCTTGATCGTCTTCATTCCTCGCCTCCCTTCTTGCGAGCCTATCCCGTCAGGGCAGATTGTCCCGCATGAAAATCTCGATCCTGATGCGTTCCTGTTTCTCGTTGATCGGCGCGCCGTCGACGAAGGCCTTCAACACCCGCACTGCGCTACGCACCTCATGGCTGGGGTCCTGCACCAGCACCGCGTCGATAGCGCCCGAAATCAGCGCGGCCCGTGTATGTTCGGACAGCTCGGTCGTGACCACCCGCAGATCCTGTTTCGCCGCGCGGATCGCATCGATGACGCCGCGGGTTCCGCCGCCGAGGCTGTAGAGCCCAACGATCTCCCGGTTCCCGGCCAGGAGCCTCGACAGCTTCTCTTCGACGACGCCCGCCAGTTCCTCGCCCTCGATCCAGGGCAGCACGGTCAGATGCGGGCATTCGGCGCGCATCACCTGTTCGAACCCAAGGCGGCGTTCGACGTGATCGCGCAGGATACCCGACCCCGCGACCACGGCCACGTCGCCGGATGGCGCATGAATGAACCGCTTCAGGAGGCTCGCCGCGACCCGCCCCGCGGCGACGTTGTCGATGCCGACAAACCGTTCGCGGGCGGAATTGGGAATGTCCGAGATGAAGGTGACCACGTGAACGCCCCGCCCCCGCAGACGGGCAATGGCATCACGCACGACCTGGCTTTCGACCGCCACCAGCGCGACACCGTCGCCGACCTTTTCGCCCAGCCCGACGATGGCGTCGACGATGGCCTGCGGATCCAGCGGCGGCACGGCGACCATGCCGATCTCGATCCGGTCATTGGCGACGTTTTTGCGCGCCGCTTCGATCTCGCTGCGGATATCGCTGAAAAACGCGGTCTCGCCGGCCGACACGATGAAGGTGAACCGGTAGGACCGCCCCCGCGCCAGATTGGCGGCAGCCTGGTCGCGCACGAAGTTGAGCCGGTCCATCGCCTCGATCACCCGTTCGACGGTGCTTTCCCGCACGCCCTTGCGGTTGTTGAGCACCCGGTCGACAGTGGCGAGACTGACCCCGGCGGCCTCGGCGACATCCTGTGCGGTCACGCGCGCCATGCATCCTCCCATGGGGCGTGACTTTGCGGTATGTTCTGATGTACGTCAATCAAAACACGTCGCGGAACACGTCATTCGTTAGGGAGGGACAACCATGCTGATAGGGATTCACCACGCCCTGACGCCGGATCTGCTCAGGCATCTCGGGGCGATGGGCCACGGCGACGAACTGGTGATCGCGGATGCGAATTTCCCCGCCGAGGCCTGCGCGCAGCGAATCGAGCGGCTGGCCGGGATCAGCGCAACCGGGGCGCTGGAGGCGATTTTGTCGCTGATGCCGCTGGACACCTATGTCGCGGCGCCGGCGCGGACGATGCAGGTCGTGGGCGACCCCGGCGCCGTGCCCGAGATCGTGGCGGAATTCCAGCGGATCATCGACCGGACGGCGGATGCGCCCGCGCAGGTGCAGGGGGTCGAGCGGCATGCCTTTTACGTCGAGGCGCGCAAGGCCTATCTGATCGTGCAGACCGCCGAGACGCGGCTTTACGGCAATATCATCCTGTCGAAGGGCGTGGTCCCGCCCGAGTAAGACGAACGAATTTTCGACGAAAATTCGTGGCTTGCACGAACGACATGGCAGCGGTCTAGTGGCGGTGGGCACGGGAGGGCCGAAATGCAGACCAAGAAAATTCTGAATGCGGGCGAGGACGCCGTCGACGAGATGCTCGACGGCATCCTGCTGGCCCATGGCGATGTGCTTCGCGCTTCGGACGGCTCGCACCGCGCGATCATCTCCCGCGACGGCCCGCGCGACGGCAAGGTCGGGCTGGTGATCGGTGGCGGTTCCGGCCACGAGCCCACCTTCGTCGGCTTCGTCGGCAAGGGCCTCGCCGACGCGGCCGCCATCGGCAATGTGTTCGCCTCGCCGCCGCCCGATCCCGCGCTGGCCTGCGTACAGGAGGTGAACGGCGGCGCGGGCGTGCTGTTCATGTACGGCAACTATGCCGGCGACGTGATGAATTTCGACATGGCCGCCGAAATGGCGGCGATGGAGGACATCGAGGTGCGCACGGTGCTGACCACCGACGACGTCGCCTCGGCCCCGCCCGACCGGAAGGACACGCGCCGGGGCGTGGCCGGCAACTTCTTCATCTTCAAGGCGGCGGGCGCCGCGGCGGATGAGATGATGACGCTCGACGAGGTCGAGCGCGTGGCCCGGCACGCCAATGCGCGAACCTACACGATGGGCGTGGCGCTGTCGCCCTGCTCGCTGCCGCAGACGCGGCGGTGGAATTTCGGCCTCGGCCCGGACGAGATGGAGATCGGCATGGGCATCCATGGCGAGCCGGGCATCGAGCGCGGGCCCCTGAAGCCCGCCGACGCCATCGTCGACGAGATGATGGACCGGATTTTCGACGAGATGCAGGCGGCGCGCGGCGACCGGGTCGCGGTGCTGGTCAACGGCCTGGGCGCCACACCGCTGATGGAGCTTTACATCATGAACCGGCGCGTCCAGGCGCGGCTGCAGGAGGCCGGGATCGAATCCCATGCCACCTGGGTCGGCAACTACTGCACCTCGCTGGAGATGGCCGGCGCATCGGTGACGGCCATGCATCTCGACGACGAGTTGACGCGGCTGATCGACCGCCCCTGCCATTGCGCGATGTTCCGGGTGGTGTGAGATGGCGGTCACTTCAGCCGACCTGATCCGCGCCTTCGGGGCCATCGCCGACCGGATGACAGCCGAGCGCGATGCGCTCTGCGCGCTCGACGGCGAAATCGGCGATGGCGACCACGGGATCGGCATGGCCTTGGGGTTCGGCGCCGTGCGCGAGGCGCTGGATGGATTGGACGGCGGGGCCAGCCCGACGGATGTTCTGAACACCGCGGCGCGGTCGTTTCTCAGTTCGGTCGGCGCCTCCACCGGGCCGCTTTATGCCACCGCCCTGATGCGGGCGGCGGCGGCGGTCAAGGGCAAGGACGGGCTGGAGGATGCGGACGCCGCGGCGATCGTCGCGGCGATGGCCGAGGGCATCGCCCATCGCGGCAAGGCCGAGATCGGTCAGAAGACGATGCTCGACGCCTGGGGACCCGCGGCCGAGGCGGCGAAATCCGCGACAGGCTCGTTTGCGCAGGTCCTCGCAGCCGCGGCAGAGGCCGCCCACCGGGGCGCCGAAGGCACCGCCGGCATGCAGGCCTCGATGGGCCGGGCGGCGCGGCTGGGGGAACGTTCGCTTGGTCACCGGGATCCCGGTGCTGTGTCGGCGGCCATGATCGTCGGCGTGCTCGCCGAGACGCTCGGTTAGGGCACGAGGGATGGTGAGTGACGCGAACGGTCGGGTTTGGCCTGAAGTTGCCATTCGCGACCAGTCTTCTGGCGCGGAATCAAGGGGCGTAGCCCCGCCCCGCCGCGCCATCGCCGACCCGCCCCGGAGGGGAGGCGATTTGCTGGCGTCGCGTATCGGATTGAGGTCGTTCGGACGTTGCTGGGATAAAACGAGCCGTTCAGAGGTCCGGGTCGCCTCCCTGCGGGTCGGCGATAGCGCGGCTCCTCAAGGGAGATGCAACGTCCGCTCTAGGCCAAAACCGGGAGACCCCCGATCCGTCAAACCTCATCCTGTTCGAACCGGCACAGCCCGGCAAATCACGGTGTGCTATCTCGTTTTCGCAAAAGAACAAAGCGTTGCAGGGCGTCCGGCCGCCCCCTGCACTCAGGCCACGGAGGACACCGCAAACCGCCGCCCGGCCTGAACCTTGAAGCGGACCAGCAGCAAGCCTGCCGCCAGCGCCAGCCCGACGACCAGCCCCATCCAGATCCCGGCCCCGCCCCAGCCGAGAACGAAGCCCATCCCATAGCTGGCCGGAATGCCGATCCCCCAATAGCTGATCGCGGCGTAGATCATCGGAACACGGGTGTCGTGCAGCCCCCGCAGCAGCCCCAACGCCACCACCTGCGCCCCGTCGACCAGCTGAAACAGCGCCGCCACCGCCAGGAGCGTCACGCCGATCGCCAGGATCGCCGGGCGTTCGGGGTCGTCGGGGTCGATGAACAGCCCGATCAGAAACTCCGGCACGGTCAGGTACAGCACGATCGTCAGAGCCGCGAACCCCGCGGACAGGGCCAGGGCGACCTTGGCCCCCTCGCGCAGCCGTGGCCCGTCCTTGCGCCCCACCGCATGCCCCGCCCGCACCGTGGCGGCCTGGCTCAGCCCCAGATGCACCACGAAGGACATCGAGGCGAGCTGCAGCGCGATGCCGTGTGCGGCCAGCGTCTGCGCCCCGAGCCAGCCCATCATCAGTGCCGAGGCCGAAAACAGCCCGCTTTCGGCCAGATGGGTCAGCCCGATGGGCCAGCCCAGCCGCAGCACCCGCACGAACGCCTCGCCATCCCGGCGCCAGAGCCGCCGAAACAGGGCGTGTTCAGGCGTCACGCGGGCGATGTAGGCCGCCATCAGTCCCAGGCTGGCGATCTGGATCAGGACCGAGGCCAAGGCGGCGCCAGCAAGCCCCAGTTCGGGAAAGCCAAACTTGCCGAAGATCAGGACATAGTTGAGCACGGCGTTCAACAAGGCCGCCGTTACCGTGATCCAAAGCACCGCCTGGGTGCGTTCCAGGGCGGCGAGGTGGTTCTTCAGCACCATCACCAGCAGCCCCGGGATCATGCCGAAGCCCGCGATCCTCAGATAATCCTCGGCCAGCGCGGCCGTTTCGGGTTCTTGCCCCAGGGCCAGCATCAGCGGTTCCGACCAGATCAGCGGCGCCATCGCCAGCAGGCCATAGGACGCCGACAGCCAAAGCCCCATGCGGGTCACCCGGCGCACCTGCGCCTCGTCGCCCTCGGCCATGGCGCTGGCCACCATCGGCAGCACGGCGAAGGCAAAGCCCGAACCGACGATGAAAAAGACGAAATAGACCGAATGGCCCAGGGTCACGGCGGCCAGCGCGCGCACGTCGTACCAGCCCAGCATCAGGGCGTCGGTAACCCCGATCAGGATCTGCGCCAGGTGGCTGCCGATAAGGGGAAGGCCCAATACCAACAAGGCCCGCGCGTGCAGGCGATGGGACGCGAAAGACTGCATGGGCTTCGCTTAGTGCAACCTGCGGCAGCGGGCAATACGGGTCCTGCGCCCCGCGCGCTACAGCGTGGCCGGTTTCCGCGCCACGAAATCGATCAGCGCGGCAAGGCCGTTGTGGCCGGGTCCCGCGTCGACCACTTCGTCATAATCGGCGGCGTGCATAACCTCGTAGCCGGGAAAGGCCGCATGGAGCATCTCCAGGGTGTACATATTCTCGGCATGCGGCGGCCCGCCGGTGCCGTAGCCGACCTGCCGCGGCGCGAACCCATGCAGCAACAACAGGCCGCCGGGGCGCAGGGCGGTGTCGAGCCCGGCGAAGACGCGGTCCCGCAAGTCCGGGCCGGCGAACTGGATGAAGATCGCGGCGACGGCATCGTAGGGATCGGCCGCCCAGTTCCACGACTCGACGTCGGACATCCGGAAATCGACCGTCACGCCGCGCGCGGCGACCAGCGCGCGGGCCTTGTCGAGCGCCCGCGATGACGGATCGAACGCGGTGACATGCGCGCCCTGTGCGGCCAGCCAGACCGAGTTGCGGCCCTCGCCGTCGGCCACAGCCAGCACGCGGCTGCCGGGCTGCAGATGCCGGGCCTGCCGGGTCAGAAACACCGACGGCGCGGTGCCGAACAGATAGCCCGGCCCCGCATACCGCTCATCCCATCTGGCGCCCGCCTCGGTCATGACGGCAATTTAGGGTGCCGCACCCGCAGCCGCAATCCGGCGTACTACCAGGCAGGCGGTATCACGTCAGTTGATGTTGGCCTCATCGGCCTGCCCTTGTCCGTTCAGCGTGCCCCAGCAATCCTGACCGTTAAAGGTCCAGCTCAGCGCACCTCCGTCATGAGAGAACGTGTAGGGCCCGTAATAGGTGCCCGGGCAGCTTGGCGTGGTGCTGTGGTAGTTCATCATCACGGTACAGTTGGCCAAGTCTATCACGCCCGTTCCTTCGCCGGACACGCCGCTGCTGGTGATGTATTTGCTGTGAATGTAATTGCCGCTTCGGGAAAAATACAGCGTGTTGTTAAAGACATAGTCCATACCGGCATGCGACCCGGCGGTATAGTTCGCGGTGTACTGGCCGTGATACATGCTGCCGACATCGCAGGATTGCGCCGCTGCGGCCCCCGCCCCCACGACGGTGGCGGTGGCAAGCGTGGCAGCAAGGCGGCTGAGATTGGCAAGTGGCATATCGTTACTCCCTTGGTTGAATGGACGCAGCCTTACACAGTCCCGGCGATTCACCAAGCGAAACCAAAGCCCGCCTGCAACCTGCGGCAGTGCCCACCATGAACGGGCATCGGCCTTTTCTGCCGCGGATTTGGCCGCCTGTTTCAACCGGCATTGTCGGCCGCGCCGCGGCGCCCGCCAGGTTGGGCAGACGGGAGTTCCGGCGAGAGCCCGGCACGTCGAACCGCACCGCCACGACCGTACCTGCATCCGCCCTTTCCCTCGCCCCGGCGTTCTGCCAGTGTCGCGCCGAACGGAGGATCGCCCATGACCATCAAGGCCTGTGTCTTCGACGCCTATGGCACGCTGTTCGACGTCGCGGCCGCCGCGCGCGAGGCGGCAACCGAGCCGGGGCGAGAGGCCTTCGCCGAGCACTGGCGGAAGCTTGCCGCCGACTGGCGGCTGAAACAGCTGCAGTACACCTGGCTGCGGGCCGTCGCCGGAGCGCATACCGATTTCTGGGAAGTGACGCAGAACGGGCTTGACTGGGCGATGGAGGCGTCCGGGCTTGGCGGCGATGCCGAGCTGCGCGAGCGGCTGCTGGCGCTCTATTTCGAGCTTTCGGCCTATCCCGAGGTGCCAAAGATGCTGGCGGCGCTGAAGCAAGACGGGTTCGCCACCGCGATTCTGTCGAACGGCGAACCCGGGATGCTGGACGGCGCGGTGCAAAGCGCCGGCGTGGGCGGCTATCTCGACGCCGTTCTGTCGGTCGAGGAGGTCGGCGTCTTCAAGCCGCATCGCAGCGTTTACGAGATGGTCGGGCAGCGGTTCGGAACGGCGCCGGACGAGGTGTTTTTCGTGTCCTCGAACGGATGGGACGCGGCCCACGCAACGGGCTTTGGATTCACGACTGCCTGGGTCAACCGGGCGCAGGAGCCGATGGACCGGCTGCCATGGACACCGGCGCATGTGCTGCCCGATCTCACCACGATTCCCGACCTCGTGAAGGCCAGATGATGCAACGGTTCCGGACGTTTGACGGCGTATCGCTTGCCTACCGCGACGAAGGCGCGGGGGTGCCGGTGCTGTGCCTTGCGGGCCTGACGCGGAACGGGACCGATTTCGACTACGTGGCGCCCCATCTTCGCGACGTGCGCCTGATCCGGCTGGACTATCGCGGGCGCGGGGCGTCGGACTGGGCCGATCCGGCGACCTACACCTTGCAGACAGAGGCGCGGGATGCGCTTGCCCTACTCGACCATCTGGGGCTGGAAAGGGCCGCGATCCTCGGCACCTCGCGCGGCGGGCTGCTGGCGATGTTTCTGGCCGCGACCGCCAAGGACCGGCTGCTGGGGGCCTGCCTCAACGACATCGGACCCGAGGTCGCGCCCGAGGGGCTGGAGGTGATCAAGGGCTATATCGGCAAGAACCCTGGCGTGCGCAGCTTCGAAGAGGCCGCGACGGCGCGGGCGGTTTTCATGTTCGGTTTCCGGAATGTTCCGGCATCCCGTTGGATGGAAGAGGTCCGCAGGCATTTCATCGACACCGGCGACGGGCTGAAGATCAACTACGACCCCGATCTGGCGCGGATCTTCGACGCCGCCGACCCCGGGGCGGACCCTGCCCCGCCGGACTTCTGGCCGGCCTTCGATGCGCTCGCCGGGCTGCCGCTGGCCTGCATCCGCGGCGCCAATTCCGACCTTCTGAGCCCGGCGACCTTCGCCGAGATGAAACGCCGCCGCCCCGACATGATCGCCGCCGAGGTCCCCGACCGCGGCCACGTGCCGTTCCTCGACGAACCGCAGGCCGTCGCCGCAATCCGAACCTGGCTGGAGGCCTGCCGATGAATATCGACATGATCGAGGCTGCCGCAGAGCGTCTGCAGGGCCGCGCCCGGCGCACACCGCTGCTGTCGTCGCCGTTTCTCGACGAAATCGCCGGCCGGCGGGTGTTCGTGAAGGCGGAATGCCTGCAGCACACCGGCAGCTTCAAGTTCCGCGGCGGCTGGTCGGCGGTCTCGGCGCTGGACTCGCAGACACGGATGCGCGGCATTCTGGCCTTTTCGTCGGGGAACCACGCACAAGGGGTGGCGCGGGCGGCCCAGCTGCACGGCGTTCCGGCGGTGATCGTGATGCCGCAGGACGCACCGCACCTGAAGATCGAGAATACGCGCGCGATGGGGGCCGAGGTCGTCCTTTACGACCGCGCAGGCGGCGAGGACCGGCATGCGATCGGGACGGCCCTGGCCGAGGAGCGCGGGCTGACCCTGATCAAACCCTATGACGAACCCCAGGTGATCGCGGGTCAGGGCACGACCGGCCTCGAAATCGCCGCGCAGGCGGCGGACGAGGGTGTCGAGACCGGGCAGGTGCTGGTCTGCTGCGGCGGCGGCGGGCTGACCAGCGGCATCGCGCTGGCGCTCGAGGCGCGCGCGCCGGGCCTCAGGCCCCGGCCCGTGGAACCCGAGGGGTTCGACGACGTCGCCCGCTCGTTGAGATCGGGCGGGATCGAGCGCAACAACGCCGTCACCGGGTCGATCTGCGATGCGATCCTGACGGACGCGCCCGGCCGGTTGACCTTTCCGATCCTGCAGCGGCTGTGCGGCCCGGGCCTCGTGGTCAGCGACGATGACTGCCTGCGGGCGATGGCGGCGGCCTTCCTGCGGCTGAAGATCGTGATCGAACCGGGCGGCGCAGCGGCGCTGGCCGCGGCGCTCTACCACCCAGACGCCATCGAGGGCGACGCCGTCATCGCGGTGGCCACCGGCGGCAATGTCGATGCGCCGATGTTCATCCGGGCCCTGGACGCGTACGGAGACGGCGCATGACCGGCTTCACCATCGCCAGTTTCAACGTCAAGAACCTGATCGGGCCGGAACAGGAGTATTACCGGTTCGAGCGCTACACCGAGGAAGAGCACGCCTGGAAGGAGGATTGGCTGGCCGACCAGTTGCTGACGCTGAACGCCGATATCGTCTGTTTTCAGGAAATCTTCGACGCCGCCGCCCTACAGGCGATGATCGACGAGACCGACGACCGCGGCAAGGCGCTGAACGAGGCGGCGCTGCCGGACCGGACGAAGGGCTACCGCAAGAAGGCGATCTTCCGCAAGCTGCGCTATAAAGACTATGGCGGCGCGGCGCTGGCCTTTGCCGCCAATGCCAATGACGGTGCGCCGGGGCAAAGGCGCCCGGGGCTGGCGGTGCTGTCACGCTTCGGGTTCGACGGTGCTCCGGAGGTGATCCAGGATCTGGAAACCGCCGTTACCATCCCGTTCCGGGAACTGACCGGCGAGGATGCCGGCCACTACCGCATCAGCCGCCTGTCGCGCCCGGTGCAAAAGGTTCGCGTGCCGGTCGGCGACACCACGGTGACGGTGTTCAACTGCCACCTGAAGTCGAAGCTCGGCGAATACCTGACACCGCCCGGCGCATCCTTTGCGCCCGAAGCGGACCTGCTGACCTACGACCCCGCCGGCCGCGCGCTGGGATCGTTGCGCTCTGGCCTGCGGCGCATGGCCGAGGCCTGGGTGATCCGCCGTCTGGTGCTGGACGAGCTGAAGCGCGGCCACCCGGTCATGGTGCTGGGCGACCTCAACGACGGCGAGCATGCGGTGTCGACCGAGATCATCACCGGCGAGCTGCCGTTCAGGAACTACGCCTGGATGCGCCGCCACGACGCCGAGGCGGCGAACGACCGCTATTCCAGCGATGAGGCCGCGCGCATTCGCGAGGATGTGGAAAAGGTGCGGCTGCATTCGGCGGAAAAGCTCTTTGTGCGCAAGTCGTTGCGCGACATGGTCTTTACCGCAGCCTTCGGCGGGGTCTACGAATCGATCGACCAGATCCTGATGTCGCGCCACTTCCACCCCGACAATCCCGAGCGGATCGGCGAGATGGAGTATTTCTCGACGCTCAACGACCATTTGACGGACGGGTCGCATCCCGAGGCCCCCTACAACAAGCTCGCCTCGGACCACGGTCAGATCATGGCGCATTTCCGGCTCGGGCGTCCGGAGGGCTAGCACCCAGGGGTTCGTGGGTTCAAGTGCGGATGCTGGCCTTTGGTTGCCGTTGGCTACTGGTCCCAGGCGCGGAATCAAGGCCGCAGGCCGCCGCTCCATGCCAAGATCCGCCTTCGGCGGGGTCATCCTCCCCGGCCGTTTCGCCAGGACACCGAGGCTCGGCACAGATTAATTGACATTGCAAACTACTTTCGCCACCCTATGGCTGGGAGGATGAAAATGCGCACCCAGATTTGCATCATCGGCGGCGGGCCCTCCGGGCTTTTGCTCTCGCAGCTTCTGCATCTGAAGGGCATCGACACGGTCGTTCTGGAACGCCGTACGCGCGAATACGTGCTGGGCCGCATCCGCGCCGGCGTGCTGGAGTTTGGAACCGTCGAACTGTTGCGCGAGGCCGGTCTGGGCGCCCGGATGACCCGCGAGGGGTTTGTGCATGACGGCACATATATCGCCCTGCAAAACCGCGGTTTCCGGATCGACTTCAAGAAACATACCGGCAAACAGGTCATGGTTTACGGCCAGACCGAGGTGACGGCCGACCTCTACGACGCCCGCGACGGCTGGGACGCCCCTGTCTTCTACGACGTGCAGGCGGTCAATCCGCAAGCCGTCGACGGCGATGCGCCGTTTGTCACCTTTCTGCAGGGCGGCAAGGTGCATCGGATCGACTGCGACTATGTCGCCGGTTGCGACGGGTTCCACGGCGTCAGCCGCAAGGCGATCCCCGACGACGTGCGCCGCGAATACGAACGCGTCTATCCCTTCGGCTGGCTCGGCATCCTGAGCGAAACCCCGCCGGTCAGCGACGAGCTGATCTACGCCAACCATCCCCGCGGCTTCGCGCTCTGCTCGATGCGCAATGAAAACCTCAGCCGCTATTACCTGCAATGCCCGCTGGACGACCGGGTCGAGGACTGGTCCGACGACGCCTTCTGGGACGAATTGAAACGGCGCATCCCCGAGGATGCCGCCGACACCATCGTGACCGGTCCGTCGATCGAGAAATCCATCGCCCCGCTGCGCAGCTTCGTCAGCGAGCCGATGCGCTGGGGGCGGCTGTTCCTGGTCGGCGACGCGGCCCATATCGTGCCGCCGACCGGCGCCAAGGGGCTGAACCTGGCGGCGTCCGACGTCTACTACCTCTATCACGCGCTGCTGCGGCATTATCGGGACGGCGACGACCAGGGGCTTGAGGAGTATTCCGCCCGCGCGCTCGCCCGCGTCTGGCAGGCGACGCGGTTTTCGTGGTGGTTCACCACCACGATGCACCGGTTCCCCGACCAGTCGGAGTTCGACCAGCGCATGCAGGAAACCGAGCTCGACTTTCTCGAAAGCTCCACCGCCGCCCAGGCGGCCCTGGCCGAAAACTATGTCGGCCTGCCCTATTGAGGTGAGACAATGAAGATCGCCGATCTCGGTGATGTGCGGATCAACTACCGTGAAGACGGCGACCCCGGCGGCGCGCCGGTGGTCTTCGCCAATTCGCTGGGCACCGATTACCGCCTGTGGGACCCGATCCTGCCGCTACTGCCGCCGGGCCTGCGCCTCATCCGCTACGACAAGCGCGGCCACGGGCTGTCCGCCTGCCCGCCCGCCCCCTATTCCATGGGCGCGCTGATCGCCGATACCGAACGCCTGCTCGACCATCTGGGCGTCCGCGAGTGCCTCTTCGTCGGCCTCTCGATCGGCGGCATGATCGCGCAAGGCCTGGCGGTCAAGCGCATGGATCTGATCCGCGCCATGGTGCTCTCGAACACCGCCGCCAGGATCGGCACCCATCAGATGTGGCAGGACCGGATCGACGCGGTGAAGGCCGGCGGGATCGAGGCGCTGGCGGATCCGATCATGGAGCGCTGGTTCTCGAAAGCCTTCCGCGCGACCCCCGAACTGACCGCCTGGCGCAACATGCTGACCCGGCAGCCGGACGAGGGCTATATCGGCTGCTCGGCCGCGATCCAGGGCACCGATTTCTACACGCCGACCTCCGGCCTCACCCTGCCGACGCTGGCCATCGCCGGCAGCGAGGACGGCTCCACCCCGCCCGACCTTGTGCGCGAGACCGCCGGCCTCATCAAGGGCTCGAAATTCCATCTGATCCGCGGCGCGGGCCACCTGCCCTGCGTCGAGAGACCCGAAGAATATGCAAGGGTCCTCGGCGATTTCATCCAGGAGACCGGCCATGCCTAGGCTCCTTCATCCGGCCGGAAATATCCCGGGGGTCCGGGGGCAGAGCCCCCGGCGGATCGGCGCCGAAGGTGGCGAACCATGACCTCCCGCTACGAAGAGGGTATGCGGACTCGCCGCCGGACGCTCGGCGACGCCCATGTCGACCGCGCCGAGGCGCAGAAGACCGCGTTCGACGAACCGTTCCAGACGCTGATCACCGAAACCGCCTGGGGCACACTCTGGTCACGCGATCAGATCAGCCCCCGCGACCGCTCGATGCTGACCATCGCGCTGCTCGCCGCCCTTGGAAACACCGAGGAGTTGCCGATGCATATCCGCGCCACCGCCAACACCGGCGCGACCAAGGAAGACGTGATCGAGGCGCTGCTGCATGTCGCCGTCTATGCCGGCGTGCCGCGCGCCAACACCGCGATCAGGATCGCCAAGGACACCTATGCCGACATGGAGGCAACGCATGCGCAACGCCCCGACTGATCCCGGACCGCTGATCCCGCGCAACCGCGCGGCGCACCCGGTGGCCTACGATCCGGACTACAAGACCTCCGTCTCCCGGTCTCCGAAATGGCCGCTGCTGTCGATGGAATCCACGATCACCGAGGAAACCGGCCCGGTCTTCGGCCACGGCTTGCTGGGCCCGCTCGACAACAACCTGATCCTGAATTTCACCCAGGGCGAGGCCCCGGCCGTGGGCGAGCGCATCCGCGTGCATGGCCGCGTGCTGGACGAAACCGGCCGGCCGGTCCCGAACACGCTCGTCGAGATCTGGCAGGCCAATGCCGGCGGGCGCTACCGCCACATCAAGGACACCTATTTCGCCCCGCTGGATCCGAATTTCGGCGGCTGCGGGCGCACGATCACCGACGATGACGGCGCCTATGAGTTCATGACGATCCGCCCCGGCGCATATCCCTGGCCGAACCGCGCCAACGACTGGCGACCGATGCATATCCACTATTCGATCTTCGGCTCGGGCTTCGGGCAGCGGCTGATCAGCCAGATGTATTTCCAGGGCGACCCGCTGATCGATCTCTGCCCGATCGCCCATACGATCAAGGACCGCGGCCAACTCGACCGGCTGGTCGCTCCGCTCGACATGGCCGGGTCGCGGCCGATGGATTACCTCGCCTATCAGTTCGACATCGTCCTGCGCGGTCGGCGCCAGACCATGTTCGAAAACAAGCCGGAGGGGATGTGACATGACCCAGACCTTGCGCCGCCTGACCGAAACGCCATCGCAGACCGCCGGGCCATACGTGCATATCGGCTGCATCCCCACCTTCGCCGGCAACCCCGGCATCTACCCCGAGGATCTGGGGCTGCGCGCCATCGAGGACGGCGCGCTCGGCGAACCGATCACCATCACGGGCGCGGTCTATGATGGCACCGGCTGGGCCCTGCGCGACGCGATGCTGGAGAGCTGGCAGGCCGATGCGGCCGGTCTCTACCCCGGCCAGCCCGGCGCCGACCCCAACGTCAACGGCTTCTGCCGCTTCGCCGCCGATAAGGACAGCGGCGACTATGCCCTGAGCACCATCAAGCCCGGCCGCACCCGGCTCCGCGACGGGCGCGAACAGGCCCCGCATATCGCCGTCTGGATCACCGCCCGCGGGATCAATATCGGGCTTTTGACCCGGATCTATTTCGACGACGAAGACAACAGCGCCGATCCGGTGCTGAGCCGGATCGAGCAACGCCCCCGCGCCGACACGCTGATCGCCCGCAAGACCGGCGAGGGCCGGTACCGGTTCGACATCCGGCTGCAGGGCGACAACGAAACGGTGTTTCTGGATATGTAAGCGGGCAAGGGATTTCGAAATCCCTTGCGCAAAGCCCTTTCAAGGGCTTTTGTGCCCCGAAGCCGCCGCAGCGCGAGAGATCCCATGACCAAACCCTGCATCATCTGCGTCGCCATCACCGGATCGGTCCCGCGCAAGGAAGACAATCCCGCCGTCCCGATCAGCATCGAGGAACAGGTGGAATCGACCCAGGCGGCCTTCGAGGCCGGCGCCGCGATCGCGCATTGCCACGTTCGGCTGGAGGACGGCACGCCAACCTCGGATCCCGACCGCTTCGCCCGCCTCAAGGAAGGGCTCGAAACACATTGCCCCGGCATGATCATCCAGCTGTCCACCGGCGGGCGCTCGGGCGCGGGCACCGAGCGCGGCGGCATGCTGCCCTTGAGGCCCGATATGGCCTCGCTCACCGTGGGGTCGAACAATTTTCCCACCCGGGTCTACGAAAACCCGCCCGACCTCGTGGATTGGCTCGCCGCCGAGATGCAGGCCTACGACATCAAGCCCGAGATCGAGGCCTTCGATCTGTCCCACATCGTCCATGCCGCGAGGATGGCGCAGGACGGGCGGCTGAAGGGCCCGCTTTACGTGCAATTCGTGATGGGCGTGAAGAACGCCATGCCCGCCGACAAACCGATCTTCGATTTCTACATCGAAACGCTGAACCGGCTGGCCCCGGATGCCGAATGGTGCGGGGCGGGCATCGGGCCGAACCAGATCGTGATGAACGAATGGTGCGTCACCCGGGGCGGCCATTGCCGGACCGGGCTGGAAGACAACGTGCGGCTCGACCGCCACACGCTGGCGCCGTCGAACGCCGCCCTGGTCGAGCGCGCGGTGGCGGTTTGCCAAAAGCATGACCGCCCGGTCGCCACGGTGCGCGAGGCGCGCGAAATCCTCGGGCTGCGGGCCGCCTGAGATGCCGGCCTCGGCCTTCGACAGTGCGCTCTTCCGCGGGCTGTTCGGCGATGCCGAGGTCGCAAGGCTTTTTACCGACAGCGCAGAGCTGCGCGCGATGCTGCTGGTCGAGGGCGCCCTGGCGAAGACGCAGGGCCAGCTCGGCCTGATCCCGGAGGTCAGCGCCCAGGCGATCCACCGCGCCAGCCTCGAGGTGCAGATCGATCCCGCCGCGCTGGCCGGCGCAACCGCACAAAGCGCCGTCGTCGTGCCCGCGCTGGTCCGGGCGTTCCGCGACGCGATGAACGCCCCTGAACACGCGCAGCACGTGCATTTCGGCGCGACCAGCCAGGATATCATGGACACCGGCCTGATCCTGCGGCTGCGCCAGGTGCTGGCACTCTGCGAGACCCGGCTGACCGGGGTCATCCAGGCCTTGGGCCGGTTGGCGGCGGACCATGCCGCCCTGCCGATGGCCGCCCGCACCTATGGCCAGACCGCGACCGTGACCGGTTTCGGCGCCGTCGCGGCAAGCTGGGGCCAGCCGCTGCTCCGGCATCTCGATCGTCTGGACCGGGTCCGCGAGGATCTGCTGGTGGTCAGCCTCGGCGGCGCGGCCGGCACGCTGTCGGCGATGGGACCGCGGGGGCCGGAGGTCCGGGCCGCGCTGGCCGAGGCCCTGGACCTCGGCGATCCGGGCGGAAGCTGGCACAGCGAACGCGACCGGCTGGCGGCATTCGCCGCCTGGATGACCGGGCTGGCCGCATCGCTCGGCAAGATGGGCGAAGATCTTCTGCTTCTGACCCAAAGCGGCATCGGCGAGGTGCGCCTGCCGGCGGGCGGTGGATCGTCGACCATGCCGCAGAAATCCAACCCGGTTCAACCGTCGGTCCTGGTGGCGCTGGCCCGGCATCTGGCCGCGCTGAACACCTCGATGCAGGGCGCCGGCCTGCATCGCCAGCAGCGCGACGGCGCGACCTGGCTGTCCGAATGGCTGACCCTCCCGCAGATGTGCATCGGCCTGGGGCGCGCACTGTCCGTCGCGAAGGATCTTGGCACCGGAATAGCCCCCGACCCCGGCCGCATGGCCGCCGGCATCGATGACGGGCTTGGCCTGATCTACGCCGAAGCCCTGTCTTTCGCCTTGGCCGGTACCATGCCACGGCCCGAGGCGCAGGCCGCCGTCAAGGCGCTGTGCCGGGAGGCGCAGTCGACCGGCACGGCCCTGCCCGTCCTGGCGGCCGCCCGCTGGCCCGCGCTGGAACTTGCCGGTCTTTTTGCGCCCGAGGCCCAGCTTGGCACGGCGCCGGACGAGGCGCGCGCCTTTTCCGCCCGGGCGGCGGCGCTCTGAAGCCTTCAGGTAACCTTCATTTCCCCGGACCGGGTTTTCCACTAAGCAAAGCACAGAAACGGACGGCACCCCGCCGGGAGGTTCCTTATGCCGCTGACATCGACCTGCGCAAAGGTCTGTACCATCGCGGAAGAAGCCGGCCGACTTGCGCTGGCCTATTTCAACGAGCGAAGCCGGCTGAAGATCGAAACCAAGGGACCGCAGGATTTCGTCAGCCAGGCCGACCGCGCCGTCGAAACGCTGATCCGCGACCGGCTGTCCGAGGCCTTCCCGGACGACGGCATCGTGGGCGAAGAGCATGCAGAAAGTACCGGTAGGTCGGGCTTTACCTGGGTCATCGACCCGATCGACGGCACCGCCAACTTCATCAACGGCATCCCGGTCTGGTGCGTCGTTCTGGCCGGCGTCCGCGATGACCGAACCCGGATCGGTGTAATTCACGATCCCGTCCATGGCGAGACCTGGACCGCCGAGCAAAGCCGGGGTGCGGCGCTGAACGGCGCGCCACTCTGCCTTGCAGCCGGGGAAACCCTTGCCGACGGCACGGTCGGCATCGGTCTGTCTCGGCGTGCCGGCCCGGAGCGTGCCGCGGACCTGATCCGCGCCGTCCTGCGGTCGGGCGGGATGTTTACGCGCAACGCCTCGGGTGCGCTGTCGCTGGCCTATGTCGCCAGCGGGCGGCTGATCGGCTTTGCCGAGGCGCATATGAACGCCTGGGACTGCCTGGCGGGCCAGCTGATCGTGGCCGAGGCCGGCGGGCGGATCGAGGATCAGGGCGCCGATGCGATGCTTGCGCGGGGTGGCCGCGTCGTGGCGGGTGCACCGGGCGTTTTCGAAGAGCTGCTGGTCCTGGCTGACGCCGCGTTCAGCGTTGAGATGAACTGACTATTGCCTTGAAATATATATGGAGTTCCTGCCGGAATGCTCGGACGGGCTGCACGGTGGCATGTCTTTTTCGCTGGCCAAGTCCGTCATCTAGGAGTTACGCTTGCGGCATAACGACAAGAAACGATCGAAATAGACTCAGGGAGCTGACCATGAAACTGAAAACCCTTCTCGGCACGGTAGCCTCGTCACTCGCGCTGGCCACCGGGGCTTATGCGCAGACCGAAATCCAGTGGTGGCACGCCTTCACCGGCCGCTTGGGCGACCTGCTCGCCGAGCAGGTGGAGCAGTTCAACGCCAGCCAGTCCGACTACAGGGTGGTGGCCAGCCACAAGGGCAACTACTCCGAGACGCTGAATGCCGGCATCGCGGCTTTCCGCGCGGGCGAGCAGCCGCATATCCTGCAGGTCTTCGAGGTCGGCACCGCCACGATGATGGCCGCCGGCGGCGCGATCAAGCCGGTCTACGAGGTGATGGGCGAGGCGGGCGCCACCTGGGACCCCGACGGCTATATCGGCCCGGTGAAGGGGTACTATACCACCACCGAGGGCGACATGCTGTCTCTGCCCTATAACTCGTCGACCCCGGTTCTCTACGTCAACCGCGATCTCTTCACCCAAGCCGGCCTCGATCCGGATATGGACCTGTCGACCTGGCAGAATGTGGGCGAGGCGCTGGACGGGCTGAAGGCCGGCGGCGTGAACTGTCCGCTGACCACCGCCTGGCAAAGCTGGGTGCATCTGGAAAACTTCTCGGCCTATCATGACATCCCCTTCGCCACCAAGGACAACGGGTTTGGCGGGCTCGACACCGAACTGGCCTTCAACGGTCCCGTGCAGGTGCAGCACATCCAGGCGATGGGCGACTGGGCGCAGGACGGCAAATTCTTCTATGCCGGACGCCGCAACGAGGGCGGCGCCAATTTCCGCGGCGGCGAATGCGCGCTGTTCACCGAATCCTCGGCCGGTTATGCCGGTGTCAAGGCCCAGGCCGAGTTCGACTTTGAAATCCGGCCCCTGCCCTACTGGGAGGGCGTCGACGGGGCTCCGCAGAACACCATCATCGGCGGCGCGTCGCTATGGGTGATGCAGGGACACGAAGCCGAGGAATACGCCGCCGTCGCCGCGTTCCTGAACTTCCTGTCCTCGTCCGACATCCAGGCCGCCTGGCACCAGAACACCGGCTATCTGCCGATCACCATGGCCGCCGCGGACCAGACCAAGGCGGAAGGCTTCTATGACGCCAACCCGGGCACCGAAATCGCCGGCATGCAGATGATGGGCAAGGCCCCGACCGGCAATTCCAAGGGCCTGCGCCTGGGTTCCTTCGACCAGATCCGCGGCATCATCGACGAAGAGCTCGAAGCCGTCTGGTCGGGCTCCAAATCCGCCGAAGAAGCGCTCGGCAGCGCCGTCGAACGCGGCAACGCCCTGCTGCGCCGGTTCGAACAGGCGAACGGCTGATATCCATGGCGCGGCCCCGGCTCTGATCGGGGGCCGCGCTGACCCTGTCTTCCCATGGAAAAGCGCGTCACCTTCAAGGGCTGGCTATTGCCGATGCTCCTGCTTTTGCCGCAGGTGATCATCACCGCCGTGTTTTTCTTCTATCCGGCGGGCCAGGCGGTCTGGCAGTCGCTCTTCATCCCCGACCCGTTCGGGCTCAAGTCGCAATTCGTCGGCCTTGGCAATTTCGAGTTCCTGCTGAACGACCCGTTCTACCGCGCGTCCTTTCTGACCACCGCGATCTTTTCGACCCTGGTCACGCTGGTCTCGATGGGCGTCGCCCTGTTCCTCGCCGTACTCGCAGACCGGCTGATCAAGGGCTCGGGCGCCTACCGGACCCTTTTAATCTGGCCCTATGCCGTCGCCCCGGCCGTCGCGGGCGTCCTGTGGCTTTTCATGTTCAACACCCGCGTCGGCGTGGTCAGCTGGTATCTCGGCCTTCTCGGCTACGACTGGAACCACGTCCTGAACGGCAACGAGGCCATGGGCCTCGTCGTCGTCGCCTCCGCCTGGGGGCGGATCAGCTATAACTTCCTGTTCTTTCTTGCCGGCCTGCAGGCGATCCCCCGCAGCGTGATCGAGGCCGCCGCCATCGACGGTGCCCGGTTCTGGACGCGGTTCCGCACCATCGTCTTTCCGCTGCTCTCGCCCACCACCTTCTTTCTGCTGGTGGTCAATATCGTCTATGCCTTTTTCGAGACCTTCGGCGTGATCCACACCATCACCTCGGGCGGCCCGCAGCAATCGACGACCATCCTTGTTTACAAGGTCTTCTCCGACGGCTTTGTCGGCCAGGACCTCGGGTCCAGCGCCGCGCAATCGGTTATCCTGCTGTTCGTCGTTGGTCTGCTGACCGTCGTCCAGTTCAAATATATCGAACGACGGGTGCATTACTGATGCCCGGGCCCTCACATACCGGTATGGTCGAGAAACGCGGCGCCGGGCATTGGCTGTCCCATGCCGGCCTGATCCTCGGCGTGCTGATCATCGCCTTCCCGATCTGGCTGGCCTTCGTCGCCTCGACCGTGACAAACCAGGAAATCGTGCAGCCGCCGATGCCGCTCTGGCCCGGCGACCGGTTCTACGAAAACTATTCCAACGCGCTGGTCTCGGGCATCAATGCTCCCGTCGCCAGGATGCTGATGAATTCCGCCGTGATGGCGCTCGGCATCGCGCTCGGCAAAATCCTGATCTCGCTTCTCAGCGCCTTCGCCATCGTCTATTTCCGCTTCCCCGGGCGAAGACTGTTCTTCTGGCTGATCTTCCTGACCCTGATGCTGCCGGTCGAGGTGCGCATCGTGCCGACCTACGAGGTCGCCGCGAACCTCAACCTCTTGAACAGCTATTCCGGCCTGATCTTCCCGCTGATCGCGTCGGCGACGGCCACGTTCCTGTTCCGCCAGTTCTTCATGACCGTTCCGGACGAACTGGCCGAGGCCGCCCGCGTCGACGGCGCCCGGCCGATGCGGTTTTTCTGGGACATCCTGGTGCCGATGAGCCGCACCAACATGGCGGCGCTGTTCGTCATCCTCTTCATCTACGGCTGGAACCAGTATCTCTGGCCCCTGCTGATCACCACCGACCCGTCGATGAACACCATCGTCATGGGCATCAAGCAGATGTTCCCGTCGGGCGACGATTACGCCGACTGGCCGGTGATCATGGCGACCTCGATTCTGGCGATGCTGCCGCCGGTGATCGTGGTGATCACGATGCAGAAGCTTTTCATCCGCGGCCTCGTGGACACCGAGAAATAGCCGGAGCCGAAACCGACCATGGCCACCATCACGCTCGACAACATCAAGAAAAGCTTCGGCAAGACGGATGTCATCCACGGTGTCTCGATCGACATCGAGGATGGCGAGTTCATCGTCATCGTCGGTCCCTCGGGCTGCGGCAAGTCCACGCTTCTGCGCATGGTCGCCGGGTTGGAGACGATCACCGGGGGCGAGGTGCAGATCGGCGGCACGCGCGTGAACGAGACCGAGCCGATGGACCGCGACATCGCCATGGTGTTCCAGAACTACGCGCTCTACCCGCATATGTCGGTTTTCGACAATATGGCCTACGGCCTGAAGATCGCGAAGACGCCCAAATCCGAGATTGCCGAGCGTGTGGCGGTTGCCGCCAAGATGCTGCAACTGGAGCCGTATCTCACGCGCAGGCCGCGCGAACTCAGCGGCGGCCAGCGCCAGCGTGTCGCCATGGGACGCGCCATCGTGCGCAAGCCCAAGGCGTTCCTGTTCGACGAGCCGCTGTCGAACCTCGACGCCAAGCTGCGGGTGCAGATGCGGCTTGAAATCAAGGCCCTGCAGCGCGAGCTTGGCATCACGGCGCTCTACGTCACACACGACCAGGTCGAGGCGATGACGCTGGCGGACCGGATGATCGTGATGAACGCAGGCGTGGCCGACCAGATCGGCGCACCGCTCGAAGTCTATGCCAACCCTCTCACCGAATTCGTCGCGGGCTTCATCGGGTCGCCCGCCACCAACTTTCTGCCTGCCGCCGCGCTGCCGGGCACGCCCGCCTCGGCGGCAAGGGTTGGGATCCGTCCTGAACATGCCTGGCTCAGCACCGAGGGCGAGGCCCGGCTGACCGGCACGGCGGTCTACTCCGAGGCGTTGGGCGCCGAGACGCTTGTGCATCTGCGGCTTCCGGACGGAGAGATGTTCACCATCCGCCAGGATGGCGCACGGGCGCAACCGGCCGAACACCAGACCTGCCACGTGGCCTGGGACACAGACCAGCAGATGGAGTTCGACGAGGCCGGGCGCCGGATTTGACCGCCCTCCGCCTTGGCTGACCGGCGGGCCGGCGCCGCGGTGTCCGCAAGCGCCACGGCATCCGGGAAAGCCGCGGCAGCACCCGTTCCCGCGCGCGAACGAAACGCCCGAGCCTCCGGGGACCGTCGCGCGCCGCGCCACAATCAAACCTTGAGATTGCCGTGGCCATCCATGTTTGCACCCTAATCCTGCCGCACCCCCGGCTATTGTCGACAGCCGGGGGACACGGAGGAAGTATGAAACTACTAACAATAACAGCTGCCCTCTTCCTTGGTTTCGGCGCACCGTCGATGGCGAAGGCGCAAGACGGGCCCAGTGGCGCGATGCAAGTCGACGGCTGGGAGGCGGTCGGCCGCCTGACCATGGCCGAACGCGCCATGTGCACCGGGGCGCTGATCGCGCCCGACATGGTGCTGACGGCGGCGCATTGCATGTACGACCCCTATAGCGGGCGGCCCGTCAAGACCGGCAGGATCCGCTTCGAGGCCGGCCTGACCGGCAACACTGCCCAGGCCACCCGGGCGGTGACCGAGGTCGTCGTGCATCCCGGCTACCGGCATAACCACAACGGCCCCAACGACGCCGGCGTCGATCTGGCGGTCGTGAAGCTTTCCAAACCGATCGACGTCCGGCACATCCGGCCCTTCGTGACCGAGGCGAGCCCCGCGCGCGGCGACGCGGTCGGCGTGATCTCGTATACGCATATGCAAAAGACGATGCCGGTTTTGCAGCACCCCTGCGATGTGCTGGCGCGGCAGGGCGATGTTCTGGTGACCAATTGCGAGGTCGATTTCGGCGCCTCGGGCGCGCCGGTCTTCGCGGTTCAGGGCGGCGCGCGGCCCCGGCTGGTGTCGGTGATCTCGTCCAAGGCCGAAATGGGCGGCCGCCCGGTCTCGGTCGGAACGATCCTCGACCGGGCGCTGCACGTGCTGCTGCAGCGCGCAGGCTAGAGCGCGATGGGTTGTGAGTGAAGCGCAGGGTCAGGTGCTGGCCTGAAGCGTAAGTCGCTGATCAAGCATAAAGCCGGGTGATCGCCGACCCGCGGGGAGGTGATCCGGACCTGTGAACGGCTCGATTTATCCCGGCAAAGGCCGAACGACCTCAACGCGATACGCAGCGTCAGCAAATCGCCTCCCCTCCGGGGCGGGTCGGCGATGGCGCGGCGGCCTTCGGCCTTGATTCCGCGCCGGGAACTGGCTCGAACAGCAGCCTCAGGCCAAAACCGGTGGAACGCGGTTCCGTCAAAACGCATCCCGCGCTCGGGTAGAGCGGATGTCGGCACGGCCATCGGAGCCCCCTTGGCATGGTGGCATTCCATATCCGCGGCGAATTGACATGGGACTGTCACCGCATAGCTGCTAGGTTAGTCCAGGACGAAGGAGACAGCCATGGCCGACCATATCACGACCCGCAAAGCCCCCGGCACCTGGGTGGTCCGCGCAGGCGGCGCCGTGCTGGGCGAGACGGCGAATGCGATCGAACTGACCGAGGGCAGCTACGACCCCGTCATCTACTTCCCCCGGGACGACATTGCCATGGCGTTCCTGGACAAGACCGACAAGACCACCCATTGCCCCTGGAAGGGCGATGCGAGCCATTACACCATCGAGGCCAAGTCCGGCCCCATCGCGGACGCCGCCTGGAGCTACGAGACCCCGAAAGAGGGACTGGAAGCCATCGCCGGGCATCTTGCGTTCTATACCGACAGGGTGACGGTGGAGGAGTTGTAGCGAACCCCGCCCTCAGAGGATTTCGGGCAAACACCACGGCCAATACCACAAGGTTTCCGGCAAAACCTGCGCAAGGACAATCTGCTCAAGCGCCGCGAGGGTCGACGATGTTTTCGGTCCGGACGCGCCCCGTTTTCGCTAACTGTGCTCCTCCGCCGCCGTGGCCGCCAACGCCCGGTTGAACGCCTTGAGCGCGTCCACGTGGCTGAGCACGCCCAGGAGTTTCGCCGTCCGTCCGTCGCCCCACAACGCGACCACCGGAATGAACGACACCGCCGATCTGTCAAAGACCGGCATCGCGGCCTCCAGCGTTGACCGGGCGTCGACATAGACCCCCCGTTCGATCAGCTGCCAGCAGACACTTTCCTCCGGCGCGCCGGGTGCATCCATGGTGCGCATCACCTTGACGACCCGGACCATCGACAACAGATACGCCTGCGGTCCCGCGGCCACGTGCACGTTCCGACGTTCGAGCTGGGTAAGGAAGAACGACCGGGCGACGATCCGGCTGGCCAGCGCCGTCGACAGCGACACCGCCACCATCACGGCAAGCCCGGTCTGCCAGTCGCCGGTCAGTTCGAAGACGATCAACGTGGTCGAGATCGGCGCGCCGAGGACCGCCGCTGCAACCGCACCCATGCCTGCGAGGGCATAGAGCGTCTCGGCCCCCGAGACCTCGGGGAAGGCCGCCGTCGCGATCATCCCGAAGGCCAGCCCCGTCAGGGCGCCGAGCATCAGCGAGGGCGAGAAAACCCCACCGCCCATCCGGCCCGCAATCGTGACCGCGACGGCCACGGTTTTCAGGATGGCAAAGATCACGGCCTCGTGCAGGATCAGCTTGCCCGTCAGTGCCGCGGATGTCGTCTCGTATCCGACCCCGATGATATGCGGATAGAAGATCGCCAGTGCGCCCAGCAACGCACCGGCCAGCGCGGGGCGCAAATAGCGCGGGACGCGAAACCGCCTCTGCAGGTGCGTGCCGACGTCGTCCGCCCAGAAACTCGCCCGCATCAGCGCGACGGCCACCAGACCGCAGACCATGCCGAGCATCAGGAAGGCCGGCAACTCGACGTAGAACTCGAGCATGCTGGTTGCGGGCAGCGTGAATTCGGTGACGTCGCCGAAGGCCAGCCGATTGATCACGGTCCCGGCCGCCGAAGCGATGACGATGGGGGCGAAGGCATGCACGGCGAAGTGCCGCAGAATCACTTCCAGGGCAAAGATCGCCCCGGCGATGGGCGCGTTGAAACTGGCCGAGACCGCGGCCGCGACGGCACAGCCCAAAAGGTCGCGCCCGGTGACGCCGTCGGCCAGCAGCCGGTTCGACACCCAGGTCGAAATCAACCCGGCGATATGCACGACAGGCCCCTCGCGGCCCGTCGATCCGCCCGAACTGAGCGTGATCAGGGACGACAGGGCCGAGGCCAAACCCGCCCGCGTTTCCACCCGTCCATCGTGCAGCGCGGCCCCCTCGATCACTTCCGCAACGCCGCGCAACCGCCCGTCCGGCGTGAACCAGTGCAGGATCAGCCCCACCGCCAGACCGCCGGCAACCGGGATCAGCAGGATCCAGAACCAGGGCAGGGTTTCGGCAAAACTGTGCAGCAGATGCACGTCGTCGGTGCCGTAAAGCATCGCCTGAAGCGCCTCGATGCCCTTGCGGAACCACAGCGCGGCGAACCCCGCCGCCACGCCGATCAGAAGCGCGATGAACCAGAACTGTATCTGGCCAGGACCTTGGGTGCGCAACACCCGCCAGCCCGTGCGGCACATGCCGACGGCCTCGTCGAATTGCTGCGCGATCAGGGACCGGCTGGGCTCGCTCATCCTAAGGTCCGGCTGCGGGCGCCCCCTCTCGGCTTTCCCAGGCCGCCCGCATCGCCTAGGCTCGCCCCGGACACCATGGACGAGGACGATCGGATGACCATCGATGCCGCACTGACCGAGTTATCCACAATCCTAGGCAATCGGCTGAGCCGATCCAAGTCCGATCTCGACCTTCACGGAGGCTCAGAGACGCATTTTCCACTGACCCCGCCCGACGCCGTGGCCTATCCAGAGACAACCGAAGAGGTCGCCCGGATCGTCAAAGCCTGCGCCCGGCACGGCTGCCCGGTGATCGGCTGGGGTACGGGCACGTCGCTGGAAGGCCATGCCCTGGCGTTCCAGGGTGGGGTGTCGGTCGACTTTTCACGCATGAACAAGGTGTTGCAGCTCAATGCAGACGACATGGACGTCGTCGTCCAGCCCGGCCTGACGCGTGAGGCGCTGAACGAGGATCTGCGCGCGACGGGGCTGTTCTTTTCGGTGGATCCCGGCGCTGACGCCTCGCTCGGCGGCATGGCGATGACGCGGGCGAGCGGAACGACGGCGGTGCGCTACGGCACGATGCGCGACAACGTTCTGGCGCTGGAGGCCGTGCTGGCCGACGGCCGGGTGATCCGCACCGGCACGCGGGCGCGGAAATCCTCGGCGGGCTACGACCTGACCGGACTGTTGGTGGGCAGCGAGGGCACGCTGGGTCTGGTGACGGAACTGACATTGAAGCTGCACGGCACGCCAGAGGCGATCTCGGCCGCCGTCTGCGCCTTTCCGGACATGGACGCTGCCGTGAACGCGGTGATCGCGACGATCCAGATGGGCGTGCCGATGGCGCGCATCGAATTCGTCGACCGGAGCATGGCGGCGGCGTTCAATTCCTACGCCGGGGTCCGGTTGCCCGAGGCCCCGCATTTGATGGTGGAGTTCCACGGCTCCGAGACCGGTGTGGCAGAGGACGCGGCGCGATTCGGCGAGATCGCGGGTGAATTCGGCGCGGACGGGTTCGACTGGGCGACCAGGGCGGAAGACCGCAAGGCGCTTTGGAAGATGCGCCACAACGCGCATTACGCCAGCCTGGCGCTCAGGCCCGGCGCCCGTGCCCTGGTGACGGATATCTGCGTGCCGATCTCGCGGCTGGCCGAAGCGGTGGAAGAGACCCGGCAGGACATCGCCGGTGCGTCGGTTCCCGGCACGATCCTGGGCCATGTGGGCGACGGAAACTTTCACGCCGAGCTGATGTTCGACGACACCGACGCCGGCGAGCGGGCCGAGGTGATGCGCCTGAGCGAACGCATGGTCGAGCGGGCGCTGCGGCTCGGCGGAACCTCGACGGGCGAGCACGGGATCGGCGTCGGCAAGCTGGGGTATATGGCCGCCGAGCATGGGGAGGCCTGGGGCGTCATGGGAGAGATCAAGCGGGCGTTGGATCCGCAGAACATCCTGAACCCCGGCAAGGTCGTGCGGTTGAACTGACCGATGGCGGGACAAGGTTTCTCGAAAAACCTTGGCAAGAATTTTCAAAAATTCTTGCGCCCCGCCCGGGACTGGGCGCGGCGGTATCTTCCGCCGGGTGTCCGGTTTGTGGTCGGCCTGCTGCTGATCGCGGGTGGGCTGCTGGGCTTTCTGCCGGTGCTGGGCTTCTGGATGCTGCCGCTCGGCGTGGCGATTGCGGCCTTGGACGTGATGCCGGTCTGGCGGTGGATCAGGGGACGGCGGCAATCCGGCGACGGAGAAGAATCTTCCGAAGATCATTGACAAGAGTTTTCGAAAACTCTTGATCCCTACCCCGCCAGCAGCGCCTTTGCCGCGCCGCGTGCCTCGTCGGTTATCCGGTCGCCCGCCAGCATGCGCGCAATCTCGTCGACCCGATCGGCACCGGCCAGCGGTGTCACGGTCGACAGAGTCGTCTCGTCCGCCACCCGCTTGGCCACCTGCCAGTGATGCTGTCCTCGCGCCGCGACCTGCGGCGAATGCGTCACCACCAGCACCTGCGCCTCCTCGGCCAGCCGGGCCAGCCGGCGGCCCACGGCATCGGCCGTCGCCCCGCCAACGCCGCGGTCGATCTCGTCGAAGATCATCGTGATGCCGCTGGTCCCGGCCGTCAGGCAAACCTTCAGCGCCAGCAGAAACCGGCTGAGTTCCCCGCCCGAGGCGATCTTGTTCAGGGGTCCGGCCGGTGCACCGGGATTGGTCGCCACCGTAAAGGCAACCGCGTCGAGTCCTCCCGGACCGGCATCGGCTTCGGTGATCTTTGTCGCAAAGACCGCCCGCTCCATCTTCAGCGGCGCCAGCTCCGCCGCCATCGCGTCGTCCAGCCGCGCGGCTGCCTCGACGCGCCGCGCCCGCAATTCCAGCGCTGCCGCCCGGTACGCCGCGTCGGCCGCGGCCACAGCCTTGGTCAAGTCCTTCAAATCCGCGGCGCTGCCGTCAAGCACCGCCAGCTTGCCGCGCAGGTCTTCGGCAAATCCGCCCAGATCGTCCGGCGCAACCCCGTGCTTGCGCGCCAGGGCCCGCATCGCGAACAGACGCTCTTCGACCGTCTCCAGGTCGGAGGGGTCGAACGACATCGCCTCCAGACACTCTGATACCCCCTGCTCGGCCTCGCCGAGTTCGGTCAAAGCCCGCCCCAGCGCCGCAACCGGGGCTTCGAGCCGGCCTTCTGCCCGGTCCGCAACGTCCTCGAGCCAGCGCAGCGCGTTGCTGATCAGCCCCTCGGCCCCGTCATAGCCCAGGGACCCATGCGCCTTGGCGACATCCTCGCGGATACGGCCCGCAGCCTGCATCAGGCGGCGGCGCTCGTCCAGTACGGCATCCTCGCCGGGCTGCGGATCCAGCCGGTCAAGCTCGGCGACCGCATGACGCAGAAACGCCTCCTCGCTTCGCACCGCCTGCAGCGCGGCCTCGGCATCGGCCAGTTCGGCTTGCGCCTGCCCCAGCCTGCGCCAGGCATCGCGGGTGGCGCCCGCCTCGCGGCTGACACCTGCAAAGGCGTCCAGCAACGCCCGGTGCCCGCGCGGGTTCAGAAGACCACGGTCATCCTGCTGGCCGTGCAGTTCCACAAGGCAGTCGGACAACGTGCGCAGAACCTCGCCGCTGGCGCGGCGATCGTTGACAAAGGCGGTCTTGCGGCCATCCCGGCTGTTGGTCCGGCGCAGGATCACCTCGTCGCCATCCGGCAGGCCGGCGTCGCGCAGAACGCTCCGCGCCCGGTGATCGCCCGGCAGATCGAAGACCGCCGTCACCTCGCCCTGATCGGCGCCCGCGCGCACCAGTTCCGCCCGCCCGCGCCATCCCAGGACGAAGCCCAAGGCATCCAGCAGGATCGACTTGCCCGCCCCGGTCTCGCCCGTCAGCACGTTCAGGCCCGGCTGAAAATCAAGCTCCAGCCGATCGATGATCAACATATCGCGGATTTCCAGAGCACGCAGCATCGCCGGTCACCGTAGGGCGGGGCCGACTCCGCCGCAAGCTAGAGCCATTCGCCCCGGATCATCTGACGGTAGACCTGGCGCAGCCAGCTGTCGCCGGACACCTCGGCCCTCAGCCCGCGGCCGGTGAGCAGCGTATAGCCATCCTCGTACCACTCGGTGGCCTGGAAATTGTAGCCAAGGATGGCGCCGGCGGTCTGCGCCTCGTTGTTGAGCCCCAGCGCGATATAGGCCTCGATCAGACGATAGAGCGCTTCTGCCGTGTGCGTCGTGGTCTGGAACTGCTCGACCACCACGCGGAACCGGTTGATCGATGCCGTGAAGTGCTTGCGCCGGTGATAGTACCGCCCGATCTCCATCTCCTTGGCGGCGAGATGGTCGAAGGCAAGGTCGAATTTCAGGATCGCCGACCGCGCGTATTCGCTGTCCGGATAGCGCTCGATCACGGTGCGCAGCGCCTGCAGGGCCTGGAACGTCAGGCCCTGGTCGCGGCCGACCTCGTCGATCTGGTCGTAATAGCTCAGCGCCAGCAGGTACTGGGCATAGGCCGCGTCCTCGTCGGCGGGGTAGAAATCGATATAGCGCTGCGCGGCGACGCGCGCCTGCTCGTAGTCGTTGTCCTGATGATAGGCGAAGGCCTGCATGATCAGCGCGCGCTTGGCGAGTTCCGAATAGGGGTAGAGCCGCTCAACCTCGCCGAAGAGCTGCGCTGCGTCGTCGGCGCGGTCGACCTCAAGCTGGTACTCGGCCCGCTGAAAGATCTGTTGCGCCGACTGGTTCTCGATCGGCGTTTCCTCGCTGCGGCTGCACGCCACCGCCGCCAGCAGCGCCAATCCTGTCGCGACCACGCGAACCGATGATTTTGCCCGTATCGTCAAGCGACTACCCTAACCGGCTTTTGACCCGATCCATAGCGGACCGGCACCCATTTGCCAATATCTAGCATGGAACGCGAGGGGGCAGAAACCCCCGCCGGGCCTTGGTCAGGCCGCCCGCGGCAGCCCGGCGATATCGGCCCGCCCCACACCTACCCCCGGCAGCTTTGCGGCCGTGGCGGCATCGCACAGCACCACCCGGTAGGCCCGGGGCCGCGCAAATAGCTCGCGCAGCAGCGCGTTGGTCAGCGCATGACCCGCACGAATGCCGGTGTAGCGCCCCAGGACCGGGCCGCAGGCCAGGGCCAGATCGCCCAACGCATCCAGCATCTTGTGGCGCACCGGTTCGTCGGCATGCCGCAGCCCGCCGGGGCTCAGCACCCGGTCGCCGTCGAACACCACCGCGTTCTCGCCCGGCGCACCGCCCAGAGCCAAGCCGTTTTCCTGCATCGCGGTCACATCCGCCTGCCGGCAGAAGGTGCGGCTGTCGCAAAGCTCGTGCACGAAGGCGCCGTTGGCCATATGCAGCGCCTTGTGCTGCCGTCCGATGGCCGCGTCCGCGAAGTCGATGGCAAAATCCAGCTCCAGCGCCTCGGCCGGTTCCAGGCGTGCCATCGCGTCACCGGCATGCACCTCGACCGGCTGCAACACGCGGATCGCCCGGATCGGCGCCCTCAGCCGCCGCAGCCCGTGCGAGACGAAGGCCGCAACGAAGGGCGCCGCGCTGCCGTCGAGGATCGGAACCTCGGGACCGTCGATCTCGATCAGCGCGTTGTGGATGCCGCAGCCCGACAGGGCCGCCATCAGGTGTTCGACCGTCGAGACCGATACGCCGGCATGGTTTACCAGCCGGGTGCAAAGCGGCGCCGTTTCCACCGCGTCCCAGCGTGCCGGCACCAGCGGATCGCGGTCGTCGATATCGGTGCGCCGGAACCAGATGCCGTATTCAGCGGATGCCGGCCGGATCGTCATACGAACCGGCTTGCCGCTGTGAAGGCCGACGCCAGCGAACCTGGCCGCGGATCGAATTGTGGTTTGCACCTGGTCTCTCATCCCTCGTGCCGGACCGGGTCCGACCGTTAGCACTGCGTTAACGGCTGGCCGAAATAAGCTCAATTCAATCTTTGCAACGCTCTGAAACACGGGCGAATCACCATGCGCGGGAAACCGCCGACAGCGTGGGCCGGTTGGGGCAACACATTGTTTCCAAAAGAAAAGGGCCGGTCGAAACCAGCCCCTTTTTAGGTTCTTGACGGGCAAATGTCAGTTGGCTTGACGGCGCAGGAACGCTGGGATTTCGATCCGCTCCTGCTCGGGGTCGAACTCTGCATCGTCGTCCATCGCCGTCACCGGCGGCTGGCGCCGCGCGGGCTGCGCCGGGCGCGCGCCGTCCTGGCCGTGGCCGGTCATCCGCCCGATCAGCGAGTTGATCCCGAACCGCGGCTTGTCCCCGCCATCCTCGGCATGCGGCTCGACCGGTTTCGGCCTGGGCTTGGGCGAGGCCTGAACCGCTGCCTGCAACCGCGCCAGCGCCTGCGGCGACGGGGCGCCGGCCTTGGGCGCTACGAATTCTTCCGCGGCCCCCATGTCCTCTTCCTCGGCCTGCTGCGCCACCTGCGGCTGGTAGGCCGGCGGCGGCAGATCGTCTTCCTCGGCGGGAAAGATGTCTTCGGCCTGTTCTTCGGCCGCGGCGACCTGCGCGTCGAGACCCTCGAACAACGACGGCTCCTCCTCGGGCTCCGGCGCGACAGCCGCCGGGACATGCATGTCCGCAGCGGCGGCCTGTGCATCCGCCGGATACGCAGCCTCGAATTTTTCCTCAACCTTTTCAGTGGGCTGCAGCGGCTCGGCCAGACGACGGCGCGGAACCGGAATTTCGCTGACGGTCTCGGACGCATCGATGCCGGTGGCCACCACGCTGACGCGCATGGCTCCCTCCATCGAGGCATCGAGCGTCGAGCCGACGATGATGTTCGCCTCGGCATCCACCTCTTCGCGGATCCGGTTCGCCGCCTCGTCCAGCTCGAACAGCGTCAGGTCGTGTCCCCCGGTGATGTTGATCAGCACACCGCGCGCCCCGCGCAGGGAAATTTCGTCCAGAAGCGGGTTGGCAATCGCCTTTTCGGCGGCCTGGGTCGCCCGGTCTTCGCCGGTGGACTCGCCCGTGCCCATCATCGCCTTGCCCATCTCGTCCATCACCGCGCGGACATCGGCAAAGTCGAGGTTGATCAGGCCGGGCCGGACCATCAGGTCGGTCACGCCCTTCACGCCTTGATAAAGAACATCGTCCGCCAGCGAAAACGCCTCGGTAAAGGTAGTCTTTTCATTGGCCAGGCGGAACAGGTTCTGGTTGGGGATGATGATCAGCGTATCGACCATCTTCTGCAGCGCGTCGACCCCGTCCTCGGCCTGGCGCATGCGCTTGGCACCCTCGAACTGGAACGGCTTGGTCACGACACCGACCGTCAGCACGCCCAGTTCCCGCGCGGCTTGGGCGATGATCGGGGCTGCGCCGGTGCCGGTGCCGCCCCCCATGCCGGCGGTGATAAAGCACATATGCGCACCGGCCAGGTGATCGACGATCGCCTCGATGGTTTCCTCGGCTGCGGCGGCACCGACCGAGGGCCGCGCACCCGCGCCCAGACCTTCGGTGACCTTGATGCCCATCTGCACGCGGCTTGGCGCGCGCGACTGCTGCAACGCCTGGGCGTCGGTGTTCGCCACGACGAAATCGACGCCCTCCAGTTCCTTGTCGATCATGTTGTTGACCGCGTTGCCGCCAGCACCGCCAACACCGAAGACCGTAATGCGGGGTTTCAGATCCTCCCGCTCGGGCATTGTCAGGGTCAATGTCATCGTTCCGTCCGCCTGCTCTGTTATTTACCCGGCATCTGCCGCCCGGGTCTGCTTGATTGCGACTAACTTACCGTGCGTTCCGTGTGTCGTCACCAAAAAACCGCGATTCGGCCACAAAATATTGAACCTATTTGTGGCACGTCGGCGTGATTTTGCTCAGATGTGGACATCTAGTATCACCAATTGTCCTTGAACCATTTGATCGCGCGCCTCAGCGACCGGGCGGGGTAGCGTTCGATCGGCATTTCGAAATCCCACCATTCGTCCTGCGGATGGGCGGCAAAAAGGCTCAGCCCCACGCACGAGGCAAAGGCCGCCCCCGTCGCCGCCTGCGGCAGGCCCTGCACGCGCAGGGGCCGGCCGAGCCGCACCTGGTTGCCCAGGATCTTCGGCGCCAGGCCGTCCAGCCCCGGGATCTGGCTCGCCCCGCCGGTCAGCACGATCTGCTGGCTCGGCAGGTGCTCGAACCCGGCCCCGTCCAGCCGTTCGCGCACCTCTTCGAGGATCTCCTCGACCCGCGGCCGCATGATCCCGATCAGCTCCGCCCGGCTGACGGTGCGCCGGTCATGCTCCCAATCGCCGGTGTCGCCGCCGATCTCGATCATCTCTCGGTCGTCCATGCCGGTTGCGACCACGCCGCCGTAGAAGGTCTTGATCCGTTCGGCCGTCCCCAGCGACACCTGCAGGCCCTTCGAGATGTCCTGTGTCACGTGATCGCCGCCCAGGCGCACGCTGTCGGCATAGATCATGTGCTTTTTGATGAAGACCGAAATGCCCGTCGCCCCGCCGCCCATGTCGATACAGGCCGCACCCAGTTCCTGTTCGTCCTCGACCAGCGAGGAAATCCCCGACGCATAGGCCGACGAGGCGATGCCGGCGAGTTCCATGTCGCAGCGCTTGATCGCATATAGCAGGTTCTGCACCACGTCCCGGTCGATGGTCAGCAGGTGCATGTCACAGGCCAGCCGGTTGCCGATCTGCCCGCGCGGATCGCCCAGGCCTGATCGGTGGTCCAGCGCGAAATTGACCGGCTGCGCATGCAATACCTCGCGCCCTTCGCCGAAGTCGGGCACGTCGCAGGCGGCCATCACCCGCGCCACATCCTGCTCGGTCACCGTGCTGTCATGCAGCTCGATCATCCCGTCCAGGCCGTAGCTGCGCGGCTTTGCGCCCGAGAAACAGGCGATGACATGGTCGACGCGGACATTCGCCATCTTCTGCGCCGCCTGCACCGCGGTACGGATCGCGCGCTCGGTCTCGTTCATCGCGTCGATCTCGCCCAGGCGAACGCCGCGGGACCGGGTTGTCGCCGCCCCGATCACCCGGAACGACGACTGCCCCGCCAGCGAGCCCACCCCGTCGGTCTCGCGATAGCGTTCCGGCCCGTCGAACCGCAGCACAAGGCAGGCGATCTTCGACGTGCCGACGTCGAGAATGGCGATCACCCCCCTCTGCAACGCGGCCTTGCGCATATTCCGCATCGCCCGCTGTGTGTCGTACAGGTCGGTCATTGCAAAGCGTCTCCTCGTTCCAAGGCCTTGATCCGGCGCAATTCTTCCAGGGCCTGAGGTGCCATGCGCAAGGTCGGGCGGGCCGCGTTGCGCAGATCCACGACCGACAGATCCCGCGCCAAAAGCCCTTGTGCGTGATCCAGCGCGATGACCCGTTCCAGCGCCGCGACCGCCCCCGTCTCGGGCAACAGGATGCGCTGGTCGCGGTCCAGCACCACGTCCCAGCGGCGGTTCCCCATGCGGACCAGCCCGCGCACCCGTCCGGCCATGGGCGCCGCCGCAACGATCAGGTCCAGCGCCTCGGGCACCGCGACATCGCCCCCTTCGCCCGCGATCAGCGGCAGATCGGCGCGGTCGCTGCGGTGCGCCAGCGGCGCTACCCGGCGGCCAACGGCGTCCAGCATTTCCAACTGCCCCGCAATCCGCCAGACAACGGCCGGGATGCGCTCGGTCACGTCGACCTGCAGAATGCCGCCGGGCCGGATCCGCAGATCGGCCGCCGCCACGGCATCCAGCTCTTCGACGACCTCCTGCAACGCCTCGAGCTCGAGATCGAACGAGCTTCGCGGAAAGTCGATCGGCAACACCTCGCGAATGTCTTCTGCCAGCTCCGCCGACGCCCCGTCGATTGCCATCAGCTTGACCATGAACTCCGGGCGCTCGGCAATCGACCGCCGCAGTTCCGCGATCTGCTCGGCCACCAGGTCGCGGTTCTCCGGCACGCTGAAGACCCAGCCAAGCCCGAAGACCAGCGCAAAGACCGGCAGCCCCACCCGCATCAACCCGCGAAACAGCGGCGTCAGCCACAAACGGTGCAGCCGGAAGGCCCAGCGGGACGGCGCCGGGTCGCGGCGGGGCGCGGCGGTCTCTAGCGATTGCATGACGCGTCCTCGACCATCCAGCGGCAAAGCGGGCCGAACCCGATCCCCACATGCTGCGCCTGCTCGGGTGTCAGCGATGTCGGCGTCATACCGGGCTGGGTGTTGGTCTCCAAAAGAACCAGCCCGCTCAATCCCTTCGCCTGGTCAAAGCGGAAATCGGTCCGGCTGACACCCCGGCAGCCAAGCGCGTTATGCGCCCGCAGCGCATAGTCGAGACAGGCATCGAACACGGTTTGCGGGACCTCCGCGGGCAGGACGTGGCGCGATCCACCGGGTGCGTATTTGGCGTGATAATCGTACCAGCCATCGGTCAGGATGTCGGTCACGGTCAACGCCAGATCGCCCACGACGGTCGTGGTCAGCTCGCGCCCCGGCGCATAGGCCTCGACCATCACCGTCTCGGGCATGGTATCGGCCAGCTGCGGCGGGCCGTTGGTATCCTCATGGACAATGTAGATGCCGACAGACGAGCCTTCGTTGTTGGGCTTCACCACGTAGGGTGGTTGCATCACGTGGGCCTTGCGCACCTCGTCGGCCGGGAACAGCCCGCTCTGCACCACCGGCAGACCGGCCGTGCGATAGGCCGCCTTGGTCCGCTCCTTGTCCATCGCCAGCGCCGAGGCCAGCACGCCCGAGTGGGTATAGGGGATCTGCAGCCATTCCAGCATGCCCTGCACACAGCCGTCCTCGCCCCAGCGGCCATGCAGCGCGTTGAACGCCACGTCCGGGCTGACATCCTGCAATTGCGCGCACAGATCCGGGCCGGCGTCGATCTCGACGACCTCGAATCCTTCGCCCCTCAGCGCGGCGGCGCATTCCCGCCCGGTGGACAGCGACACCTCGCGCTCTGCCGAGGGTCCGCCCATCAAAACCGCAACTTTCGGGGATGTCCTGCCCGACATGCCCACGTCTCTGCCTCGTTCTCCCCGCGCCTTATGAGTGGCTTTTCGGGGGTATTATTTCTCGCGCCCGGGCTCTCCGACCCGGATCACTTCCCATTCTAACTGAATCCCGCTGGTTTGAAAGACTTTTTTCCGCACCAACTCACCCAGTTCTTCCAGATCGGCGGCGGAGGCACTTCCGGTGTTCGTCAGAAAATTCGGATGTTTTTCAGACATTTGCGCGCCGCCGAGTGTGTATCCCCGCAACCCGGCGTCGTCGATCAGCTTCCAGGCCTTCAGATCGTGGCGGTCATCCGCCTGTCCGGTGCTGGAAAACCCGGCGGGATTGCGAAAGGTCGACCCGGCGGTCCGGTCCTTCGTCGGCTGGGTCGCGTCGCGTTTCGCAACCTGGTCCGCCATCCTGGCCTCCAGCGCCGCCGGGTCGCCCGGCGGGGCCTCGAAAGTGGCCCGGGTGATCACCCAGCCAGCGGGCAGGTCGGTCTGGCGATAGCGGAAGTTCAGGTCGTCCGCGGTCAGCGTGACCTCGCGGCCCTCTCGCGTAACCGCCTGAGCGGACACGAAAACATCCGCGATATAGGACCCGTAGCACCCGGCATTCATCCGCACCGCGCCACCGATGGCGCCGGGGATGGTGCGCAGGAAGGTCAGATCGAGCCCCGACGCTGCCGCCTTGCGCGCCACATGCGCGTCGAGCGCAGCCGCCCCGGCCGTGACCCGATGCCCTTGAATGTCGATAGCATTGAACCCCCGCCCCAGCCGGATCACCACCGCACGGATACCGCCGTCGCGGACGATCAGGTTGCTGCCGACGCCCATCGGGAAGACCGCGACGTCCGGCGCGAGGCCGGCCAGAAACGCCTTGAGATCCTCCAGATCGGCGGGCTGGAATAGCACCTCCGCCGGCCCCCCGACGCGGAGCCAGGTGAGATCAGCCAGCGGCCGGTCGGGCGTCAGGACGCCCCGGATGTCGTGTCGGGTTTTCATCGGACTTCCATCGGACATGCGTCGGGCCCATGTCTGCTAGCGGTGCGGCGCGCGGATCACAAGGGAAGGCCGCCCTGCGGCCTGCCTCCGGCGGGCGTATTTGGGACGAGAAGAAGGGGGCTGTGGGTCAAAGGCCAGAGGTTGCCCAGTGTAACAGCCGATTTGCAAAGCCGAGGACGCGGCCGCTATTGAATACCTGGTCGAGAACCATGGTACCGCCGGCCGCGCCGATGACCTTTGCACCAGACTCGATTGCTGTGTTTGCGACGACCCCGCAATAATCCAGGGCGAACAGGAGGCCGTGCGCGGTCTTGGCAAGCTTGGGTTTGTCGACGTCCCTGCATTCGAGTTCCTCGGAAGCTTCTTCAAGGCCCGCCCAAACGATGGTGGTGTGATGGATGATATGCGGTTGGACGTCCGACAGGTCCGGCGGCATGTTATGCGACCGGTGGGCAAGGCTGGCCGTTCCCGCTGCGGTCGGACGGTCCGCGAGCAGCGCGCGGGCCTCGTCCCGCAAGGCATATCGTTCGACGATCTGCGAGATGCGCCCATTCACCTCGTCGTCCGCGCCTTGCCAAAAGCCCCCCGGCTGGGCGGCGATCTCGGTGAGCATGTCGAGGTTCAAGGGGGGGTGCCGGACAACGCAGCCTCGTACCAGTCGATCCAGAACCGCCAGCCTGGGCCTTTCTGCTCCTATGCAGACTTCACGCCCAGCCATTCGCGTGCGAGCCGGATGTCGAGACCGCGCCACAGCAGGAAAGTCTGCAGCGCATCGCCGCCCCGCGCGATCCGGCGGGCGTCTTCGCGCAGACTCTCGCAGATTGCCTTCGGGTCGGCGGCGGTGAGGGCGGCGTCTGTGGCGGTGAAGGCGGCGTAGACCGCGAAGGCGGCGCGGGGGCGGTCGGCAAGGGTTATCCTGCGCGGCGGCGGACCCAGCGCCAGAGGTAGAAGACCGGCCAGCGCAGGATCGACATGGCGGCAGCCAGCACCAAGAGGCCGATCCAGGGCCCGTGCTGATAGGTGACGTAGCCGAGGATCGGGATGCCGAGCGCGACCAGCCCATAGGCCGCGGGCCAGTGGTTGTTTCTGGAGGGAAACATCGCGATCACATTCGCGGCGACGGCCCAGAGGCAGGCGAGGGTCAGGGACAGGGTCACGGGCGATTCTCGGTCCGGTGGGGTGCGGTGCGGGCTGGGGATATCACTGTGGGTTGAATCGCACTCTCGCCAATCGGCGTCCTGTTGACAAGCCTTAATTGACGTGACGTCAGCTTTCTGCGGCTCGATCGCAGTGCCTGTGAACAATGGTGCGGATCTCCGGCAGGGGGCATCACCCGGCTCCGGTGATCAGACGGATGACGACATGCACCGCATACCCCAACGCACCGATCCCGCCGCCGATGACCGTGATCTGGGTGATCAGTTCGGCGGGAAGCTTGGTGGCCTGCGCCGAGATACGGATCAGGCGGCTGCAAAGGCGATAGAGCGCCTGGCGCGTTGCCTCGGGCGTCGCGCGGGGGTCGCGCAGGGTTTCGATATCCTCGCGAAGCTCGGCCTTGAGGTCGCCTTCGGTGATGATCTCGGCCTTCTCGACGCCCTCGGCAAGCGCCGCGATCTGGTCCGGATCGGCGCCTTCGAGGGCCGCCTTGAGCCTCGCCTGAACGACCTGCCGGACGCGATCGTCCTGCTGCACGATGTCGGCCATCGCGCCGATCAGCTCGGTCTGGAAGTCGGCGATCAACGCGTCCTGCTTCGCGCTCGGGCAGTCCTGTTGTTCTATGCGGACTTCCAGCCGAAGCGCGACCTGCCGTGCGGTGTCATGCAGGCGCAAGGGGCGGTCGGCGTATTTCTCGATGCCGTCGAGAAGGAATTCGATGTCCGGCTGGAGCGCCCGGTATTGGTTGTCCAGCGAGTTGAGGTCGCCGAAAATATTGGCCGCGTCTCTCAGCCGGTCGACCGTGTCGCGCAGGAAGTCCGGCTCCATGTCGGATTCGGGGATGGCGCGCAGCAGGTGGGTGTCAGGGTTCGGCTCGATGCGTTCAGCGTTGTAGGTGGCCTGGCCGAGATATCTGAGGTAGATCTCGCGGATGATCGGGTTGACGTGATCGGCCCCCTTTTCCCAGTCTTCCTCCTTGAGCCGGCTCGTCTTGCTGACTTCGAAGATCTCGGCGAGCATCTCCCAATGGGCGTCGCTGTCGGGCAGCATCGGGCGGCCGTCGAGTTGCGCCTGATACCAGTCGATCCAGAAGTCCCAGTTTTCGGGATGGGTGGTGCGAAGGGCGGATTTGATTTCATCCAATTCCCGGAAAAAGAAGCCGGCAGTGTCATCGGGCCAAAGAGCGGGATGATCGCGGACAGAACCGCCTCCGGCAAGAAACTTAGCGTCAGATTCGACACTCGTCCAAATACAGGTGCCGTCGATCAGTTTGGACGAGTAAACAGCTTTTTCGGAAAATGCGATTGCATCAAAGGCGTTTGCAACCGCCGCATGGTTTGAGGCAGCGATGGTGGCATGGGCGGCAGCATTGACGACCAAGTGTGCTGCATTGCGAGCGCTCTGAGTGTACGAGTCGGCGGCTTTACCGGCAGAGTAAGCCGCAATGCCGCGCGTTGGAAACGTACGAGCCACGAGTGAAATCGGAATCACGCGCCATATCCGGCTATCTGTGAGGTCAAATCCAGGGGTTCGGTGCAGTCCGACCCAAAGTACCGGCGCCAGACGGGACACGGTGCGATAGGCAAGGAAAACAGCCCGATCGCAGCGAAGGTCCCAATCCAAGTTTGGATCGTCTAGCCATTTCTTCAGGGATTCCACGTCCCGGGTTTCCGAGGTTTCAACCATCACCACCGCACCACAAAGCACAAACGGCGACCCCCGGCCGCGGGTGGGGGTGAAGCCCCCACCCGGGGGGGCGGTCGGGGGCTGCCCGGCCTGGGGCCGGGCGAGACGGTTGGGGGGTGTCGGGCGTTGACGCCAACGTCTTTCTAGAGAGGCTCGGGGTGAGGTCCCGGCTCAAGGCCGGGACGGGTATCGCGGGTCGGTCAGGCATTCGCCTTGAGTTTTTCCGGCAGCGCGTTCGCCCACGCACTGATCGTCCCCGCCCCGAGGCAGACGACCATGTCGCCTTCTTCTGCATGCTCGCGCACCAGCGCAGCGAGGCACGCTTCCCCCTCCAGCGCATGCGCGTGCCGATGGCCGTGGCTTACCAGACCGGCGACCAGATCATCCCGCGTGGCGCCCTCAATGGGGTCCTCACCGGCAGCAAACACCTCCGCGATGGCGACCACGTCGGCGTCGTTGAAGCAGGCGCAGAAGGCCTCGAAGTGATGCGACAGCCGCGTGTAGCGGTGGGGCTGGTGGACGGCGATGACCTTGCCGGAGGTGCTCTGGCGCGCGGCCTTGAGAACGGCGGCGATCTCGGTCGGGTGGTGGCCGTAGTCGTCGATGATGGTCACCCCGTTCACCTCGCCGACGTTGGTGAAGCGGCGGTTGACGCCCTTGAAGGCAGCCAGCGCGGCGCGGATGTCCTTGCGCTTCATGCCCAGATGGCGGGCGACGGCGACGGCGCTGAGCGCGTTCGAGACGTTGTGATCGCCGGGCATCGGCAGGGTGCAGCCGCGGATTGCCTTGCCCTCGGCCTGCAGCAGGATGTCGAAGGTCGCGGCGCCGTTTTCGTAAGCCAAGTTGTCGGCGCGCACGTCGGCCTGGGCGTTGAAGCCGTAGGTGACGACGCGGCGGTCGGTGATCTTGCCGACCAGCGTCTGCACGTCCGGATCGTCGGTGCAGCAGACGGCGAGCCCGTAGAACGGGATGTTCGAGACGAAATCCTCGAACCCCTTGTGCAGCGCCGCTTCGGTGCCCCAATGCTCCATATGCTCGGGGTCGATATTGGTGACGATGGCGATGGTGGCGGGCAGGCGGTTGAAGGTGCCGTCGGATTCGTCGGCCTCGACCACCATCCACTCGCCCTGCCCCATCCGCGCGTTCGAGCCGTAGGCATGGATGATGCCGCCATTGATCACGGTCGGGTCGAGCCCGCCGGCGTCCAAGAGCGTGGCGACCATCGTGGTCGTCGTGGTCTTGCCGTGGGTGCCGGCGACGGCGACGTTGGATTTCAGCCGCATCAGTTCCGCCAGCATCTCGGCCCGGCGCACCACCGGCAGACCGGCGGCGCGGGCGGCGTCAAGCTCGGGGTTGCCGGGCTTGATCGCGGACGAGATCACCACGACCTCGGCGCCCGCGAGGTTCTCGGCACGCTGGCCGATGGCGATCCGCGCGCCCATCGCCGCCAGCCGCTCGGTGATCTTCGAGGCCTTCAGGTCGGACCCCTGCACCGTATAGCCGTGGTTGAGGAGCACCTCGGCGATGCCCGACATGCCGATGCCGCCGATGCCCACGAAGTGGATCGGGCCCATCTCCATCGGAAGTTTCGTCGCCGCGTTCATTCCGCAGGTCCGGAATCGGTCCCAAGGTTCATGCTTCATCTGTCCCGGCCTGTCCCTCTGCCAATGTTATTACCATGTCCGCCAGACGGTCTGTCGCGTCCGGTCGTCCCACCGTCAGCGCCGCCCGGGCCATCTGCGTGGCCGCCGCTGCGTCGCTCAGGATCGCGCCGATATGCTCTGAAAGCGTGGCGACGTCCAGCTTTGATTCCGGGATCAGCACGGCCGCGTCGGCCTCCGACAGGCCGCGGGCGTTGGCGGTCTGGTGGTCGGCGGTTGCGTGCGGATAGGGGATCAGGATGGCGGGGCGGCCGATGACGCTGAGATCGGCAACCGTCGAGGCGCCGGCGCGGGCGATCACCAGCTGCGCTTCGGACATGCGGGTGGGCACATCGTGAAAGAATGGTTCGACCTCGGCGCGGATACCGTGTTCGGCATAGAAATCCGTAACCCGCGCCTGATCCTCGTCGCGGGCCTGATGCGCGACGCGGAGGTTCTTCACCATGTCGAGCGGCAGGGCGGCGATCGCGGGCGGGACCGTATCCGACAGCGCCCGCGCGCCCTGGCTGCCGCCGATCACGAGGATCGACATCGGGTAGGCGCCGGGCGGTATGTAAGGGGCCCCTGCCTTGGCGGCGATGGCGCCGCGTACCGGATTGCCGGTGTGGATCCCCTTCACGCCCTCGGGCAGATCGGTGGGCCAGGTGCCGCAGGCGACGGCGGCGACGCGACGGGCGAAGACCTGGTTCACACGGCCCAGAACGCCGTTCTGCTCGTGGATCATCCGCGGCAGGTTCATGACCCAGGCCGCGGCGAGCGCGGGGATCGAGGGATAACCGCCGAAGCCCACGACGGCCTTTGGCCGGTCGCGGCGAAAGTTGCGGATCGCCGCCAGCACGCCGCCGAGGATGCGCAGCGGAACCATCGCGTTGGCCAGCACGCCGCCGCGCGCGAAGGTGGCGCTGGCCACCTGCTCGATCTCGACGCTGTGCGGGAAGCCGCCGGTATAGCGCGCGCCGCGTTCGTCTGTCGACAGCTTCACCCGCCAGCCGCCGCGCAGCATTTTCTCGGCGAGCGCCTGAGCGGGGAACATGTGCCCGCCGGTCCCGCCGGCGGCGATCACCAAGAGCGGCTGTGTCATCGCCGGACCACGAATTTTCGCCGAAAATTCGTGCCTTTCCCCATCAACGCCCCCGCCGCATCAGGATGTCGCCGATCTCGCCCTGTGGACGGCTGCGGGTGAACGCCAGCAGCATCCCCACGGCGATGCCGCCCGCGATCAGCGACGACCCGCCGTAGCTGACAAACGGCAGCGTCATACCCTTGGCCGGCAATAGCCGTACCGCGACGCCCATGTTGATGATCGCCTGAACGCCGAACATGCAGGCCAGTCCGGTGCCGGCCAGCCGGATGAACGGGTCGCGCTCGCGGATCAGCCGCAGCAAAGACCGCACCGTCACCGTCATGTAGAGAAGGATGATCACCAGAACCAGGATCAGCCCGTATTCCTCTGCCGCCACGGCGATGATGAAATCGGTATGCGCGTCCGGCAGCGACCATTTCACATGACCCTCGCCCACGCCGACGCCGAAGAATCCACCCTCGCGGATCGCGCCCGTGGCATAGCCGAGCTGAGTCGTGGGATCCACCTCGGGGTTGAGGAACCCGTCGATCCGGCGGGCGAAATGCTCGGACCCGTTATAGGCCACGGTTCCGGCGACGATCACCAGCGCCGCCATCGCGATCAACAGCGTAAACGGCGCCCCCGCCACGAAATACATCACCCCCCAGCCGAACAGCACCAGACAGGCCTGGCCGAAATCCGGCTGCAGCGCCAGAAAGCCCACGATCACGACCGCGATCGCCAGCGAGACCGATTTACCCGGCGGGCCGTTGATGTCCTGGCTGGCCGCCATCAGCCAAGCGGTGATGACGATGAAGCCGGGTTTGAGGAATTCCGAGGGCTGCAGGCTGGCGAAACCCAGGCTGTACCACCGGACCGCGCCCTTGCCGAAGTCGGTGCCGAAGACCGGCAGCATCGCCAGGGCCGCAAAGGCGCAGAAAAACCCCAGCACCCCCAGCCGCCGCACCAGTTGCGGCGACATCATCGTCGTCAGCACCATCACCGTCAGCGCCGCCGCGCCGAACACCGCCTGCCGCTGCACATAGTGAAACGCGCCCAAACCGTTGCGGCTGGCCAAGGGCGGCGACGCCGCCAGAGCCAGCAACAGGCCGATGCCGAAGAGCAGCAGAATGCAGCTGAGCGACCATTTGTCGACCGTCCGCCACCACCGGGGCAAAATCGGCTCGCCATCCCGCACCGGATGTGTGCCGAAGACCATTTCCGTCATGGAATACCGCCTGAAACTGCCACTGCCGCGCCCGTTTTCCGGGTCTGTGGATAACTCTAGCGGAGACTTCGCCGCGAGGAAAGCAAAACCTGCCCGGCCGGCCCGCCCGCGCCCCGCCCGCCGCTCCTGGTCACGTCGCCGGGGCGGGGCCGACAGCCCGGAGGCCAACGTGCCGTGGCGTCCACCCTTTACACCGCCATGGGCCCGACTATTTTGCCCCGCAATTGAGCGGTGGGGGTGGTAAGGTGAGCGACATTCTGGCGCTGGCGGCGGACAATCTGCTGTCGCCGATAATCCTGTGCTTTGCGCTCGGGCTGTTTGCGGCGCTGGCCCGGTCGGATCTGACGGTCCCGGAGGCCGTCGCCCGGGGCCTGTCGCTCTATCTCTTGTTCGCCATCGGCTTCAAGGGCGGCGCGAGCGTGGCCAGCCACGGCATCGACCTGACCCTCGGGCTGTCCCTGCTGGCAGGGCTGATCCTGTCGCTGGCCCTGCCGTTCGCCGCGTATGCCCTGCTGCGCGCGCTGACCGCGCTCAACCCCACCGACGCCGCCGCCACCGCCGCCCATTACGGCTCGATCTCGATCGTTACCTTCGTCGCCGCCACCTCGGTCCTGGAAAGCCAGGGGCTGGCGGCCGAGGGCTACATGGTCGCCGTCGCCGCCGTGATGGAGGCGCCCGCGATCCTGTCCGCCTTGTGGCTCGCCGCGCGCGGTACGGGCGGGGCAAAGATGGACGGCACGCTCTGGCGCGAAATTCTGCTGAACGGCTCGATCGTGCTGCTGATCGGGTCTTTCGCGATCGGCTGGGCCACCGGGACCGACGGCCTGAAGGAGATCGAGTCCTTCATCGTCTCGCCGTTCAAGGGCGTCCTTTGCCTGTTCCTCTTGGACATGGGGTTGGTCGCGGGCCGCGGCCTGCGCCAATCGCGCGGCGCGCTCGACCCCGGCGTCATCGCCTTCGGCCTGATCATGCCGCCGCTCGCCTCGGTCGCGGGCCTTGCCGGCGCGCTGCTTCTGGGCCTGTCGCCGGGCGGCACCGCGCTGATGATGGCGCTCGCCGCCTCGGCCTCGTACATCGCCGTGCCGGCGGCGATGCGCGTCGCCTTGCCCGAGGCGAACCCGTCGGTCTACCTGACGCTGTCGCTCGGCGTCACCTTCCCGTTCAACCTGACCCTCGGCATCCCGCTTTACATCGCCGCCGCCAACTGGGCCACCGGAGCCTGAGCCATGCAGACCCATGCCGCCAAACGTGTCGAGATCATCATCGAGGCCCCGATGGAAGGCCGCCTGCGCGACGCTCTGACGGACGCCGGCGTCACTGGCTTCACGGTGCTGCCGGTCAAGGGCGGCTCGGGCCGGTCGGGGCCGTGGAGCCGCGAGGGCCAGGTCAGCCGTGCCGGCGGCATGGTCGCCGTGGTCTGCATCATCCGGCCCGACCGGCTGGACGGGCTCTTGGAGGCCGCCTTCGCCGTGGTCGAGCGCCATATCGGCGTCGTCTCGGTCACCGATTGCCAGGTCCTGCGGGCGGAGCGTTTCTAGGGGCGGTTGCATGGCCGGCTTGGGCGGGGGAGACTGCCGGCGGGAGGGTCGCGCATGAGTGAGGCCGACGACGCCTTTGCCGAAGCTGAACGGCTGATTGAGGAGGCCCGCGAGAGTGGGGTGACGGAGCTTGACCTCAGCAGGGTAGGAACGCGAGCGCTAACCAGATTGCCGGAGAGCATCGGAACTCTGGATCGGCTTACGAATCTCGATCTCAGTATGACCCAAGTCACTGACCTCACTCCACTACAGCCTCTCACCGGGCTGGAGCAGTTGCTCCTCATTCAAACTCGGGTCACAAACCTCTCGCCATTGCAGACGCTCAGCGCGTTGAGAACACTCGTCCTCGACTATAGCCAAATCACAGACCTAGCCCCATTGAGTTCCTTAGAAAACCTCCAAGAACTGAAAATGTGGGGTTGCCCGGTGGAAGACCTGAAGCCGTTGACGCAACTGCAATCTCTAGAAAGATTGAAGTTGACAAACACCCGCATCGGCGATGTCTCGGCGCTACGGAATCTTCGATCCCTTGATACTCTATGGCTCTCACGCACCGAGCTGGTCGATCTCAGCCCGCTGTCTTCTGCGGACAAATTGAGGAATTTGACCATCAAGGAAACGCAAGTTGCGGATTTGCGACCAATTCGTGCCCTACGCCATTTGGTTGACGCTCCCGGCCCTGACGGCATCACGTTCGAAGGTTGCACCGCGGCAAAATCCGATCCCCGCCTCGCCAAAATTGCTGAAATCGAGGATAACAAGGAACGCGCCTCGCAGCTCTTCGCCTATCTCGACACGCTGCCACCGCTCGACCCGCCGCCGCCTGCCGACAGTCCGCGCGCGCCCGTCTATGCCCTACCGACCGATGGGCCGATGCAGTCCACCGACGCCGCACCCGAGGCGGGCGATGCAGACCAGCAAGCGCTGCAGGCCGATCTGCGGCGCAAGATCGCCGTGCTGGTCGAGGAAATCGGCATGAACAACGAACTCGCCGGGCTGAAGGCCTCGGCCGAGCACTACCGTATCCAGATCGACCGCCCGCTGGACGGTATCCGCCGGACCCAGCTCTATTCCGCCGCCAACACCTTGCGCACGGCGACCGAGGCCGATGACCGCGCCGAGGCCCAGGGCCGGATCAACGATCTGCTGCCGCCGAAGATCTCCGGGCCGCTCAGGGACGTGGTCGAAACCCACGGCCTGTTCTTCATGGGCTTCCCCAATGCGGCCGAGATCCACGCCCGGATGCTCGCCGGCCTCACCGGCCGCCGCACCCCCGACGAGACCGCCGCCGCCGAACCGCTGGTCCGGTCGCTGGAAGACCAGCCGCAGGCGTTGGACCCCGGCGATCAGGCCGCGCTGGCCGACGACCTCGCCGCAGCAAAGGGCGAAGGCAATTCCGCCGAGATCGGCGAGCACTCCCTGCGCGCGCGGCTCTGGAACATGTTCGGCGCCTTCGGACGGCGGGTCTATCTGGTCGGCGCGGCCGGGGCGGGTGCGCTTGTATCGCACTACTTCGTGCAGTGGGTGGTGGCGCACGAGACGCTGATCCGGACCTGGCTGAAACTCGCCCAGGGCGCCGCGTCGGGCTGGTTCGACGCGGTGATGAAGATCATCCGCTCCGCGCTCGGCCTGTAGAGGGGCGTGCGTTCTTGCAAAGAGGCGTGCAACTGGTTCTGGCCTGGAGCGGACGTTGACCGAAGATTGAGGAACCGCGCCATCGCCGACCCGCGGGGAGGCGATCCAAACCTCTGAACGGCTCGTTTTATCCCAGCAAAGTCCGAACGACCTTAACGCGATACGCGACGCAAGCAAATCGCCACCCCTCCGGGGCGGGTCGGCGATGGCGCGGCGGCCTTCGGCCTTGATTCCGCGCCTGAAGAAAAATTGCGAACTTCCATTCCCGGTCAAAACCGGCATCGAGTCTCACTCAAGAGACGCCGTACTCCGATACCTCAGTCCTCCAACCGGGATTCGACACAAGCCACGAAATCCTCACCGCGCCTTTCGAAATCCGGATACTGGTCGAAACTCGCCGCCGCCGGCGCCAGCAGCACCGTATCCCCCGGCTCGGCCTCCTCGGCCGCGCGCGCCACCGCCCGCGCCATCGTCTCGCAAACCTCATGCGGCACCGCGCCGAGCTGCAGCGCGAACTCCCGCGCCGAATGGCCGATCAGATAGGCCTTGGCCACATGCCCGAACTGCGGGGCCAGCGCGGAAATCCCGCCTTCCTTGCCCAGGCCCCCGGCAATCCACCGCACCCGCCCGAACGCCTTCAGCGCCTGGCCCGCGCTTTCGGCATTCGTCGCCTTGCTGTCGTTGACGAAGGTCACGCCGTCCCGCTCGGCCACCACCTGGCTGCGATGCGGCAGCCCGGCGAAGGATTTGAACGCCCGTTCAATAACCTTCGGCCCCAGCCCGACACAGCGTGCCGCCGCCCAGGCCGCGCAGGCATTCTGGTGGTTGTGCGCCCCCGGCACCCCTCGTATCCCGCGCAGATCGACCGAGGCCACCTGCCGCCCCTTGCGCCATTCGGCCAGAAACCCCTTGCGCGCGAACACCGACCAGCCCGCACCGGCCAGTTTCCGCCCCGACGACACCCGGATCACCCGGTCATCGGCCGCCCCCAGCGCCGTCTGGTTCGCCAGATACCGCCCCTCGGGCTCGTCCACGCCGATCACCGCACGGTCCGGGCCACCCTCGGCAAAGAGCCGGCGCTTCGCCGCAAAATATCCGCCCAGGCCCCCGTGGCGGTCCAGGTGATCGGGTGTGAGGTTGGTGAAGACCGCGATATCCGGCGTCAGCGCGCGGGCCAGATCGGTCTGGTAGGAACTGAGCTCCAGCACCACCACCTCGCCATCTTCCGCCGGGTCGAGGTCCAGCACGCCCCTCCCGATATTGCCGGCCAGCTGCGTCGGCTTGCCCGCCTCCTGCAGGATGTGGTGGATCAGGGCGGCGGTCGTCGACTTCCCGTTCGACCCGGTGACCGCGATCACCCGCGGGGTCTGGTCGAACCGGTCCCAGTCCGGCGTCGCGAAAGAGCGAAAGAACAGCCCGATATCGTTGTCGACCGGCACCCCGGCTTCCTGCGCCGCCGCGATCACCGGGTGCGGTGCGGGATAGAGATGCGGAATCCCCGGCGAGGTGATCAGCGCCGTCACCCCGTCGAACGCCGCCGGCTTGGTCAGGTCATGCGGCCTCAATCCCTCGGCCTCGGCCCGCGCCCGCCCCTCGGCACTGTCGTCCCAGGGCAGCACCTCTGCCCCCCCGGCCAAGAGCGCCCGCGCGGCGGCCAGCCCCGACCGCCCGAGCCCCAGCACCGCGACCCGCGCGCCCTCATATCCCCGGACGGGGATCATGTTCCGCTTGCTCCCATGGGGCTACCGGCTAGCGGATTTGGCGGGGCATGGGAAGCGCCGACACACACCTCGATCCCGAAGCGCAGAGGATCACGCCCGTCCAGAGGCGGGCCGGCGCGATCCGGTCCTTCGACCCGGCGGACCAACTGGTCGCTGCGCCGCCTTGCGGAAATCTGACCCGGCCTGCACGAACTTGCCCACCTGACCAGACGGACTGGCGCCATTCACACGACAGCCGGACCATGGGCCCACCGTCCGCATGGCGACGCCCTACCAGGCGATGGGCTTTCTTCGCCGGAAGAACCCGCCCGTCGGCCCGGCCTCGGGCAGGGTCGCCAGCCAGATCGCGGTGTCCGCCCCCTCTTCGGGCGTCAGGTTGGCCCCCGCACCGCCCATCCGGGTCCGCACCCAGCCGGGACACATCGCGTTGATCTTGATGACGTCCGGAACCTCCTGCGCGGCCCGCAAGGTCAGCGCATTCAAGGCCGCCTTCGCCACGCCATAGGCGCCGCCGCCGCCCAGGCCCTCGGAAAAGCTGCCCCAGCCCGAGGACAGGTTCACGATCCGCCCGTAGCGCCGGTCCCGCATCCCCGGGATCACCGCCCGCATCAGTTCGAACGGGGCATGCACCATCACCTGCATCGAGCGGGCGAAATTGTCGTTTGCTTCCAGAAAGCGCAGGTTTTCCAGGATACCCGCATTGTTGACCAGCACGTCCACCGGCCCGGCCTCCGCCAGCGCCGCCTCGAAGCTTGCAGGCGCCTCCAGATCGAGCGGTACCGACCGCACCCCCAACGCGCGCGCCGCCGCCGCGCCGTCCGCCGCCACGCGCGCGCCAATCACGATCTCCAGCCCCGCATCGCGCAGGCCCGCCGCGATCGCGTATCCGATCCCGCGGTTGCCGCCCGTAACCAGCGCCCGGCGCATCACCGGACCTTCAGGGTGGCCAGCCCGATCAGCGCCAGGATCAGCGAGATGATCCAGAACCGGATCACGATCTGCGGCTCGGCCCAGCCCTGTTTTTCGAAATGATGGTGGATCGGCGCCATCAGGAAAACCCGCTTACCCGTCCGCTTGAAATAGAACACCTGGATGATGACACTCAGCGCCTCGACCACGAAAAGGCCGCCGACGATGGCCAGCACGATCTCGTGCTTCGTCGCCACCGCGATCGCCCCCAGCGCGCCGCCCAGGGCCAGCGACCCGGTGTCGCCCATGAACACCGCGGCCGGGGGGGCGTTGTACCACAAAAAGCCCAGCCCCCCGCCGATCAGCCCGGCTGAAAACACCAGCACCTCGCCCGTGCCGGGCACGTAGTGGACGTCGAGATACTGGGTGAAATCGACCCGCCCCACCGCATAGGCGATGATCCCCAGCGTGCCGGCGGCGATCATCACCGGCATGATCGCCAGCCCGTCCAGCCCGTCGGTCAGGTTCACCGCATTCGCCGCGCCGACGATGACGATCATGGCAAACGGCACGAAGAAGATGCCGAGGTTCAGAAGCACGTCCTTGAAGACCGGGAACGCAAGGCGCCAGGCCAGTTCGTCTGGATGTGCCATCGAGGCCCAGTAGCCCGCGATGGCCGCGATCGCGAAGCCGATCACCAGCCGGACACGTCCCGGCACGCCCTTGTGATTGTTCTTTGACACCTTCGCGAAGTCGTCGGCAAAGCCCAAGAGCCCGAAACTGACGGTGACGAACAGGATCATCCAGATATAGGAATTGTCGAGCCGGACCCAGAGAAGGCTCGAAATCAGCAGCGCCGACAGGATCAACAGCCCGCCCATCGTGGGCGTGCCCTGCTTGGTTTCCAGATGGCCCTCCGGCCCGTCGTCGCGGATCGGCTGGCCGTTGCGCTGCCGGCGCTTCAGCAGGTTGATCAGCGGGCGGCCGAAAATGAAGCCAAAAACAAGAGCCGTGAAAAACGCCCCTCCGGCCCGGAAGGTGATGTAGCGGAACAGGTTGAAAAAGTCGCCGCCGTCGGAAAATTCGGTCAGCCAGAACAGCATCAGTTGGGCCCCTCGAACTCGGTCCGCAGCGGATGGCCCAATTTGCGGATGGCGTCAACAACGAGGCTGACGCGACTGGCCTTGGATCCCTTGACCAGCAAAACGTCGCCTGCATCGACCAGCCGGTGCGCCTGACCGGCCAGCGCATCGGCCGTCTCGGCCCAGCGGCCGCGCTGCGGCTCTGGCAGGGCGTCGTGCAGGGCGCGCATGCGCGGACCGACGCAGTGGACCCGGTCGATCCCCGCCATGGCGGGCAGATCGGCAAGAGCCGCGTGCATCTGCGCCTCGGTAGGCCCCAGTTCCAGCATGTCGCCGAGAATCGCGATCCGGCGGCCTGGGGTGATGCGGCCGATATTGTCGACCGGGCGCGTGGCGGCCAGCACGTCGAGCGCGGCGGCCATCGAGGTAGGGTTGGCGTTGTAGGCGTCGTCGATCAGGTCGATGCGCAACCGGTCGTCCACCGGGTCCAGGCCGATGGGCTCGATGGTGCCGCGGCCTTGATAGGGCCGCCACCGGCCGAGACCGTTAAGCGACAAGGCAAGGTCGGCGCCCGCCGCCTGGGCCGCCGCCAGAACGGCGACGGCATTCACGGCGAAGTGGCGGCCGGGCGTGTTGAGCCGCAACAGCACCGCCTCACCGCCGATGGTGGCCCTGGCGACGGTGGCCTCCCCCGAAAACTGGGCCGACAGCAGCCGGTGGGTGACGCCGCCGGTTTCCCCGAAGGTCTCGACCCGGGCGTCCACGGCGCCAGCGGCGGCGACCAGGATCGGCGTGGTGTCGAGATCGCCGTTCAGAATGGCGGTCCCGCCCGGTTCCAGCCCCTCGGCGATAGAGGCCTTTTCGCGGGCAATGCCGGCGATATCGTCAAACGCCTCCAGATGCGCGGGTGCGACGATGGTGACCATCACCACATGCGGCCGGGCAAGCCGGGCGAGCGGGGCGATCTCGCCGGGGTGGTTCATGCCGATCTCGACCAGCGCGAACTCGGCGTCCCGCGGCAACCGCGCCAGCGTCAGCGGCACGCCCCAGTGATTGTTGAAACTCGCCTCGGCGGCGTGCACCTTGCCCTGCCGGTCGAGGGCGGCGCGCAGCATTTCCTTGGTCGAGGTCTTGCCGACCGAGCCGGTGATACCGATCACCTTGGCCCGGCTGCGGGCCCGGCCCGCCGCGCCCAGCCGTTCCAGCCCGGCCAGCACGTTGTCGACGATCAGCAGCGGAGCGTCGTCCGGCACGCCGTCCGGCACCCGGCTGACCAGCGCCGCGGCGGCGCCTTTTTTCAGGGCATCGGCAACGAACTCATGGCCGTCGCGCACATCCTTGAGGGCCACGAACAAGTCCCCGGGCGCAATCGAACGGCTGTCGATGGACACTCCGGAAGCCTGCCAGTCCGCGGTCGGTCTTCCACCAGTCGCCGCGGCAGCGTCTGACACCGTCCAGAGCGGGGTCATACCAGCCGGCCGTCCAGTGCGGCGACGGCGACACTGGCCTGTTCGACGTCATCGAACGGAAACACGTCGTCGCCGATGATCTGGCCGGTCTCGTGCCCCTTGCCGGCGATCAGCAGCGCGTCGCCCGGCTGCAGGGCATCGACGCCGCGCAGGATCGCCTCTGCCCGGTCGCCGACCTCGGTCGCCTCGGGGCAACCGGCCAGGACGGCGGCCCGGATTACAGCCGGCTCCTCGCTGCGCGGGTTGTCGTCGGTGACGAAGGCCACATCGGCATAGGTGTTCGCCGCCTCGCCCATCATGGGGCGTTTGTAAGGGTCGCGGTCGCCGCCCGCGCCGAAGACGACGATGAGGCGGCCCAGCACATGCGGGCGCAGGGCCGTCAACGCGGTCTTCAGGGCTTCGGGTGTGTGGGAGTAATCGACGAACACCGCGCCGCCGTTTTCGCGCGTGGCGGCCAGTTCCATGCGCCCGCGCACACCGACAAGGTCGTTCAGCACGTCGAAGGTGCGGGTCGCATCGCAGCCCGACGCAATCGCCAGCCCCGCCGCGGTCAGGACATTTTCCGCCTGGAATCCGCCGATGAGGTTCAGCCGCACTTGCCGCGGCCGCCCGTTCCAGTCGAACCGCAATTCCTGCCCCGTGGCGTCGTAACGCTGGGCCCGGATGCGCAGGTTGGCCTCGGGGCCCCGCCCCACGGTCAGCAGATCCTGACCCCGGTCCATCGCGATGTCCGCCATCGCCGCACCGCGCGGGTCGTCGAGATTGATCACCGCGGCGCCGTCGTCGGGAAGGACGCGTTTGAAGAGCGCCGCCTTGGCTTCGAAGTAGTCATCGAAGCTGTCGTGATAGTCCAGATGGTCCTGGCTGAGATTGGTAAACGCCGCCGCCGTCAGGCGCACGCCGTCGAGACGGCGCTGCGCCAGCCCGTGCGACGAGGCTTCCATCGCCACATGGTCGATCCCCGCCTCGGCAATCTCGGCCAGCACCTTGTGCAGCGTAATCGGTTCCGGCGTCGTATGCGCCAGCGGCGCCGTGAACGCGCCTTCTACCCCGGTGGTGCCGAGGTTCACCGATTTCAGCCCCAGAAGCGACCAGATCTGCCGGGTGAACGTGGCGACCGACGTCTTGCCGTTGGTGCCGGTCACCGCCACGATGGTCTCGGGCTGGACACCGTACCAAAGCGCCGCGGCATAGGCGAGCGCCTGACGCGGATCCTCGGTGACGATAACGGGCACGCCGGCGTCCGACAGTTCGGCCTGTGCAATGCGCGCGCCGTCGCGGTCGGTCAGCACCGCCGCGGCGCCCATGCGCAGGGCGAACTGGATAAACTCGCCGCCATGGATGCGGCTGCCGGGAAGGGCTGCGAACAGGTGGCCGTCCTGAACCAGCCGGCTGTCGACCGACAGGCCGGTCACTTGCGCCTCGCGCCCGCCCAGGGCCGTCAGGCCGAGACTTGCCAGTGATGTCGCCCGATCGCCCATGCGGCCTGTCTTTCTTAGTTTGCCTTTACTCTTACCTCATTCGATCCACCGGGTTCAATCTCGGGGCGCAGGCCCAAAAGCGGGGCGGTCCGGCGGATGACTTCTGCCGCAACCGGAACCGCGGTCCAACCGGCGGTACGGCGCGGGCGTTCGCCCGAGGTCTCGACCGGTTCGTCCAGCGTCACGACCAGGACGTACTGCGGATCGTACGCCGGGAAGGCGCTGGCGAAGGTGGTGATCACCTTGTCCTTGTAATACCCGCCGCGCGGTTTGGGCTTGTCCGCCGTGCCGGTCTTGCCCGCCACCGCGTAGCCGGGAACCTCGCCAAAGCGGGCGGTCCCCCGTGTGACGACCTGGCGCAGCATCGACAGGGCGGCGGCAGAGACGCGTTCCGAGACGACGCGATCCCCGCGCACCGGGCTCTCGCGCCTGAGCAGCGTCGGCGTGACCTTGGTGCCGCCGTTCAGCAGCGAGGCATAGCCGGTGGCCAAATGCAGCGGGCTGGCCGACATGCCGTGGCCGTAAGAGGCGGTAATCGTGTGAATTTCCGACCAGCGCTTGGGGATCAGCGGCTTGGCGCCCGGCGCCTCGACCAGCTCGACGGGCGTCGGGTCGAAGAACCCCAGGGCCGACAGAAACTCCTTCTGCCGCTTTTGTCCGATCATCAGCGCCATGTTGGCGGTGCCGACATTCGAAGATTTGACGATCACGTCGGTCACCGACAGCCGCGGGCCGTAGTTGTGGTTGCGGAACTCCTTGATCTTGTACTTGCCCCAGACCAGCGGCGCGTTGGCGTCGACCTCGGTCGCAGAATTCACCAGACCGAGCTGCATCGCCTGGGCGGCGGCGAAGATCTTGAAGGTCGAGCCAAGCTCGTAGACCCCCTGCACGGCACGATTGAACAACGGGCTGTCGGATTGATCGCCCTCGGTCAGGGGCACCGGGCGGTCGTTCGGGTCGAAGTCGGGCAGGCTGGCCATCGACACGATTTCACCGCTGTGGATGTCCATCAGCACCGCCGCCGCGCCCTTGGCGTTCATCAACCGCATGCCACCGTAGAGCACGCGCTCGATGGCCGCCTGGATCGTCAGGTCGATGCTCAGCTGCAGCGGCCGCCCGCCCTCGGCCGGGTCGCGCAGGAAGTGGTCGAACGCCTTTTCGACCCCCGCCGTGCCGATCACCTCGGCGGCAGAGACGCCTTCGCGCCCGAAACCGTACCCGCCGAGGATATGCGCGGCGAGCTTGCCGTTGGGATAAAGACGCATCTCGCGCGGGCCGAACAAAAGCCCCGGCTCGCCGATGTCGTGAACCTGCTGCTGCTGTTCGGGGCTGAGTTTCTTCTTGATCCACAGGAACTTGCGCTTGCCGGTGAACTGTTTCAGCAGCTTGTCTTCGTCGAGATCGGGAAAGATCGCCGCCAGTTCCCGCGCCGCCCTGGGCTTGTCGACCATGATCGGCGGCTGGGCATAAAGCGCATGGGTCACCAGGTTCGTGGCCAGAAGCCGCCCCTGCCGGTCGACGATATCGGCGCGTTGCGCCACGATCCGGGGGGTGTCGGCCGAGGCGCTGCGCGGCTCTGACGGCTCGGACGCCGCCATCAGACCCATACGCGCGCCGATCACCATGAAGGCGCAGAAAAAGAACAGTCCCAGCACCAGAAGCCGCCCCTCGGCGCGCTGGCGGGCACGGTCGCGCATCTCTTCGTGCCGCAGCCGCAGGTTTTCGCGCTCGATCGCGTCGGGGTTCTCTCCCTTCGCCCGGGCCGACAGGATGCGGGCGAGCGGGCGCAGCGGCGTGCGGGTCATTCCACTGCCTCCGGATCGCCCGCCACGTCGACAGCATTCTCGATCTCGGTTTCCAGATCGATGGGATAGGCGATCTGATCGACGCGCCCGAACTGCTCGGGCATCAGCGGGATGAGGGCGAGACGGTCGAAGTTGATATCCGCAAGCTCGCGCAGCCGGTCGGGGCGGTTGAGATAGGCCCATTCCGCCCGCAGAACCGAACGGGTTTCCAGAAGATGCCCGATCTCTCGCTGCAGCGTTTCGACCTCGTCAAGCGCCTCCTGGGTCTTGTAGTTTTCGTGATAGGCCCAAAAGGCCAGCCCCATCACGGCAAGAGCGCTTGTCATGTAAAGCAGCGATTTCAATGCTTTGATCCTTTGGTGGGGAGTGTTGGAATGCCAAGGCCCGTGCGGTCGCAGGGACCGGCGGGCGCGGCGGTGCGTTTGGCGACACGCAGCTTGGCGGACCGCGCGCGCGGGTTTTCGGCCAGTTCCGTGGCGTCGGGCGCAATCGCGCGGCGGGTGACAATCTCGAACCGCGGCCGTTGGATTTCGGCCGCCGGGGCATGGCGGCTGACCTGACCGCCCGATCCGCTGCGCTGCTGCAGGAAGCGTTTGACCATCCGGTCCTCGATGGAATGAAACGTGACGACGGCCAGCTTGCCGCCGGGTTTCAGTGCGCGTTCCGCCGCCTCCAAACCGTCGGCGAGCTGGCCGTATTCGTCGTTCACCGCGATCCGGAGCGCCTGGAAGCTGCGCGTCGCGGGATGGGCCTGCCCCGGCTTTGCGCGCGGCAGCACACCCTCGATGATCTGCGCCAGCCGCAAGGTCGTCTCGACCGGCGCCTCGCCCCGCGCCCGAACGATCGCACGCGCGATCCGCCGCGAGGCGCGTTCCTCGCCATAGTGGAACAGAATATCGGCCAGCTCGGTCTCGCTGGCCGAATTCACGATCTCTGCCGCGGTCGGCCCATCCGCGCCCATGCGCATGTCCAGCGGCCCGTCCGACCGAAAGGAGAATCCCCGTTCGGGCCGATCAAGCTGCATCGAGGAGACGCCCAGGTCCAGCACCACGCCGTCGACCGGTGCATCGACATAGGCGTCGAGATTGCCGAACACCCCCTCGACCAATGTCAGCCGGCCCCCAAACTCGCCGGTCCAGTCCTGCGCCATCTCAAACACAGCGGGATCGCGGTCCACCGCCGTCACATGCGCCGCGCCGGCGTCTAACAGCGCGCGGGTGTACCCGCCCGCCCCGAAGGTGCCGTCAAGCCAATGCCCCGACACCGGTGCCACGGCCTCCAGCAGCGGGCGCAATAGAACGGGGATGTGCGGCGGGGGCGAACTGGCGCGGGCCGTCGCGGACATGCGTCAAGCCTCCCGGGGCCTGTCCAGCAGGGTCAGGGGATCGAAATCGTCCGGGAACTCCTCGAGCCACGCCTCGGTCCTGGCCAGCTCTTCGGACCGGTAGGTCTCGGGCATCCAGATCTGGAACGTGTCGCCGGTGGCAATGAAAAACGCCTCGTCCGCGATATCGATCTTGTCGCGCAGCTTCTTCGGCAGGACGATCCGCCCGGTGTCGTCGACATTTGTCTGCATCGACTGGCCGCTGAACAGCTTTTCCAGCATCTTGCGTTCGACCGACCCGCGCGGCAGCGCGCCGATTTGATCGTCGACCTCGTCGATCGCGTCGATCGTGTAGCATTCCAGGTATTTCCGGCGGTGATCGCCGTAGACGATGACAAATTCCGGAGTTTTTCCGTCAGACCATCCGGGATCGCCGGCTTCGAGCACACGGCGGAACTGGGCCGGGATCGACACCCTGCCCTTGCCGTCCACCTTCTGGTGGAACTCGCCTCTAAACCGTCGCGCCACTGTCCCGCGGCTCCCTCTTTGTCCCTCGGTCCCGCCAGATACGGAAACGGCGGATAGAGCTGCTGCCACTGCCCTATCCGCCGCCCTCGTCCCGCCTAGCGGGGTGTCCAGCTGCGCGCGCCACCTGGGGGGATGTCTGCTCGCCCGCGCGCCGGATCCTTGGTTCGATGAAACCGGGTGCCTGTATGAAACCTGACTTTTTGGGAGTTATGGGGTCTTGCCGCCCCTTCTGCCCGTCTTCATCGTGTGAACAGGGATGCCATGGGAATTTATGGAAATCAATAGAATTTTCTGGGCATCAATTGCTGGCCATCGGATTCTGGGCGCCTGAGATACATGAGATAGCGGTGAAATTCAGATGACCGCCGCACCACCTAGTGTGTGTTTCCACATTAAACACAATATATAGCAAAGACGCGGATTAGCGCTTTGATCCCACAAAATCCCAAAAAAGTTTCGACAGCCATCCGAAAACAGCGATTTCATCCACAGAAACGCCTCTGAAACCCTATGGAAAGGTCACGAATCAGGAATTGATTCGCTGTGAACCAATATTGGAAAACGGCGGTTCCATGAATTCCCATGCCGTCGTCAAGCCATTCCGCCCGCCACCAGCCGCGCGGCGATATCCGCATAGGCCCCTGCCTCGGGTGCCGCGCCCGCCGCAATCGGCGTGCCGCCGTCCCCGGCGATGCGCACGTCCAGGCTCAGCGGCAACTCGCCCAGAAACGGAACGCCGATCTTCTCGGCCTCGGCGCGCACGCCGCCATGCCCGAATATGTGCTCTTCATGCCCGCATCTGGGGCAGACATAGGTCGACATGTTCTCGATCAGCCCAAGAACCGGTGTCTTGAGCTTGCCGAACATGTCGATGGCCTTGCGCGCATCGAGCAGCGCGACGTCCTGCGGCGTCGATACCACGATGGCGCCGGTCACGTGGCTGCGCTGGCACAGGGTCAGCTGCACGTCGCCTGTGCCCGGCGGCAGATCGACGATCAGGACGTCGAGCCGCCCCCATTGCACCTGTCCCAGCATCTGCTGCAGCGCGCCCATCAGCATCGGGCCGCGCCAGACCACTGCCTGGGCCGGATCCATCATCAGGCCGATCGACATCATCGTGACCCCATGGGCCTGCAGCGGAATGATCGTCTGGCCGTCGGGCGATCCGGGGCGTTTGGACACCCCCATCATCCGGGGCTGGCTGGGGCCGTAGATGTCAGCATCCAACAGGCCGACCCGGCGGCCCTGGCGCGCCAGCGCCACGGCGAGGTTGGACGACACGGTGGATTTCCCCACCCCGCCCTTGCCCGAGGCGATGGCGAGGATGCGATCCACGCCGCTGACCTTTTTCGGCCCCTGGTCCGGCGTTGGGTGGCGGCCGATCTTCAGGTCCGGCGGTGGCGCCTTTTGCTGCGACGCAGCAGGGCCATGCGCCGTCAGGACCACGGAAACCCGTTCCACATCGGGAAGCGACTCGACGGCCGACTGCGCCGCCGCGCGCACCGGTTCCATCTGCGCGGCCGCTTCCGGGCTCTCCGATTCGATCACGAAACGCACAGATCCGCCGTCGACGGCTAGCGCCCGAACCATGTCGCGTGTGACAAGATTGCCACCACCAGGCAGGCTAACTGTCGAGAGAACTTGACGAATTTTTTCCAGATCGGCGGCCATGCGTTTTCTCCCTGCTTAATCCGCATGCAATAGGTGTCACCTTTTCAGCGAAGGACAAGGCCAAGGCAATTCCATTGCCGGGTTTTGCGGCAAATGCTTTGAACCCGACTGTGATCGACATATGCATATGCTGCAAGGCAGCATTGACCATTCAGGGATTGTGCAATCGCAGCATGGGATTATCTTTCGGTTCGACGGCGGGCGATACCGCTAACATGTGAAATCGGTGACCCGCAAAACCCGAGCAGACGAGTGAAATGACATGGCTTTCGTAACCGACATCCAAAGCTTCGAGACAGGCCTGATCCGCCGCCTGCGCGCGTCATTCGACGACGCCCGCGCCATGGCCGGAAAGCGCCGCGTCTTCCGCACCACGCTGAATGAACTGAATGCCCTGAGCGAGCGTGACCTCGCCGATCTCGGCATCAGCCGCGAGAATATCCGCGATGTCGCCCGCGAGGCGGCCTTCAGCAAGTAAAACATGGTTCAGACATCCCTCTCCTCCTCCCTGGGCTGTCTGTGACTGAGCGGCGGCGTCTCTCCTCCTCCCTGACGCCGCCGCCTTTTTCCCTCCTCAAGCCTGCACGGTACGGCACGCCACGCCAAACCTGCATGTTATAGTTGACTTTTCCACAACATGACCTGTGGAAAGAATTTGATGAATACACCCACACGTGCTAGTTGACCCGAAACAAGGCGCGAAAAACGCGCATCGGGCAGGGCTATGGGCTATAACATAAGCGACGTCAGCGGAAACGCGACGGGCGGCGCCGATCAATGGACGTTCACCGCAGACCTGAGCGATCCTGGCGTGACCACCGTCAGCGGCGACTTTAACGTCGTGTCGATCTTCACCGGCAACGACCTGGGCGAGGCAACGAGCGGGTACAGCTTTTCCGCGCTCAGCACGACGGCCTATGGAACATTGACCACCAACACGACAACAGGCGCGTTCGTGTTCACCATCGACCGTGCCGCGGTCATTGCCTCCGGCTCCGACCAGGCGGTCAGTTTCACGATCACCGGGACAAGCGGCGGCAGTTCCGACGACGACACGGTCTTTATCCAGCTGTTGATCTGCGTTTTGCGCGGCACGCTGATCGAAACGCCCGGCGGTCCGGTGCCGGTCGAAGCGCTGGCACCCGGGGATCTTGTGCTGACCAAGGATCGTGGCCCACAGCCGGTCAAGTGGGTCGGATTGCGTCACGTGAACAGCGAGGAACTGTCGCGCGATCCATCATTGCGGCCGGTCCGCATTCAGGCCGGTTCTTTGGGCGGCGACCTGCCCTATCGCGACCTGTCGGTGTCGCCGCAGCACAGGATCCTGGTGACTGACTGGCGCGCCGAGCTGATGTTCGGCGAACACGAGGTACTGGTCCCCGCCAAGTCCATGGTCAACGACACCGCAATTCGGGTCGATCATACCTGCCAGCCCATCGAGTACTATCACATCCTGTTTGACCGCCACGAGATCGTGTTCACCGAAGGCGCGCCGACCGAAAGCTTTCATCCGGGCAGCTTTGCGATGCGCGAGTTGGGCGACGCAGCCAGGGTGGAACTGCACAAACTGTTCCCCGAGCTTTTCCGCGACGGCTATGGCGAGACCGCGCGGCTGTCGCTGCGGCCCTGGGAAGGCTCGGTCGTGCTGCCGCCGGAGACCGGCGAACGGCAGCGGTTGGCGTCATGAAGGATCTTGTCGACAGCGCAGGGCAGGTTCTGCCACCGGTCGAGACCCCGACCGACGAAAAGCTCCGTGTCTATGGCGATCTGATGTTTCTGGCGTTCCGGTCCGCGCGGCATTCGCTGATGTCGACCGCAACGCTCAGAACCTACCTGGAGCCGCCGCTCGAACTGGGTCAGTTCCGCGTCTTCCGCTTCGATGGCGTCCCGCGAGGCATGTATACCTGGGCCTGGCTGGGACAAAGCGCCGAAGAAAAGCTGATTTCGGGCGAACCGCTTTCGGGCTGTGACTGGCAATCGGGCGAGGCGCTTTGGATCGTCGACATGATCGCGCCCTATCGCGGCGTCACGAAAAGCATGGTGCGCTTTGTCATGACGCCGGGCAACTTTTCCGACCGGGAATTCTATTTCCGCAAGGTGGGCGGCGTGAACGACACCCGGCGCATCGTCCATATCAGCTTTCGGCGCCGCAAATTGTCGTCCGTGATGAGCGAAGATGAGTTCTTTCGCCGTCGTGTCGGTTAGAACGGAACGTCATCGGCGCGTTCCGCGGCCACCACGAACTTCGCGACCACCTTCTTGGACCCGGCCTTCTCGAATTCGATGTCCAGCTTGTCGCCCTCGATCCCCATGACGTAGCCATAGCCGAACTTCTGGTGGAACACCCGGTCGCCCTGGGTAAAGGACGACACCGCGTCAAGGTCGATCACCGTATTGCGGCTTTCCTTCGGCTGCGCCATCGGCCGGGTCTGCTGCCGCGCCTGCAGCCGCCGCCAGCCGGGCGAATTGTAGACATTCGCCTCTGCCGCCTTTTCTTCGAGCCCCCCACCCATGCCGGCGGCGCCGTAGCCGCCGCCATAGAGCCCCGGCGGGGTCAGCACGTCGACGTGATCGGACGGCAATTCATCGATGAAGCGCGAGGGCAGCGCCGATTGCCACTGGCCATAGACGCGCCGGTTCGCGGCGAAGCTGATCGTGCACAGCTCGCGCGCGCGGGTGATGCCGACATAGGCAAGGCGGCGTTCCTCTTCGAGGCCCTTCAGCCCGGTCTCGTCCATCGAGCGCTGGGACGGGAACAGCCCGTCCTCCCATCCCGGCAGGAAAACCGCTGGGAACTCCAGCCCCTTGGCGGCGTGCAGCGTCATGATCGACACTTTCGGTTCGTCGCTGTCGGTTTCGTTGTCCATGATCAGCGCGACATGTTCCAGGAACCCCTGCAGGTTCTCGAACTCCTCCAGCGCCTTGACCAGTTCCTTGAGGTTTTCCAGCCGACCCGGCGCCTCGGGCGTCTTGTCGTTCTGCCACATCGCCGTGTAGCCCGACTCGTCAAGGATCTGCTCGGCCAGTTCGATATGCGATTGTTTCGGATTCAGCGACAACCGGTGCCAGTGGTCGAAACTGTCGACCAGCTTGCCGATCTCGCCCTTGGCCTTGCCGGTCAGATCGCCGCTGGCCACACAGATCCGCGCACCTTCCAGCAGCGACACGCCGTTGGCGCGCGCCGCGCGCTGGAGCGTCTGCTGCGCCTTGTCGCCGACGCCGCGCTTGGGCGTGTTGACGATGCGTTCGAACGCCAGGTCGTCGTCGGGCGAGGTTGCGGCGCGGAAATAGGCCATCGCATCGCGTATTTCCATGCGCTCATAGAACCGCGGGCCGCCGATTACGCGATACGGCAGGCCGATGGTCAGGAACCGATCCTCGAAGGCGCGCATCTGGTGCGAGGCGCGGACCAGAATGGCGTTCTCGTCCAGCGAAAACGGCCGCAGCCCGCGCGTGCCGGACTGCATGGATTCCAGCTCCTCGCCGATCCAGCGGGCCTCTTCCTCGCCGTCCCAGTGGCCGATCAGCCGCAGTTTCTCGCCATCGTTCAGCTCGGTGAACAGCGTCTTGCCCAGCCGCCCCTTGTTGGCGGCGATCACGCCGGAGGCGGCCGCCAGAATGTGTGGCGTCGAACGGTAATTCTGTTCCAGCCGCACCACCTTGGCGCCCGGAAAATCCTTTTCGAACCGCAGGATATTGCCGACCTCGGCCCCGCGCCAGCCATAGATCGACTGATCGTCATCGCCGACGCAGCAGATGTTCTTGTGCCCGCCTGCAAGAAGCCGCAGCCACAGATACTGGGCCACGTTGGTATCCTGATATTCGTCGACGAGGATGTAGCGGAACCAGCGCTGATATTGCGCCAGCACATCCTCATGCGCCTGGAAGATCGTCAGAACGTGCAGCAGCAGGTCGCCGAAATCGACGGCATTGAGCTGTTTCAGCCGTTCCTGGTACTCGGCGTAAAGCTCGACCCCGCGCCGGTTGTAAGCCCCGGATTCCCCGGCCGGCACTTTGTCGGGCGCCCAGGCGCGGTTTTTCCAGCCGTCGATGATGTGGGCAAGCTGGCGCGGCGGCCAGCGTTTTTCATCGATATTGGCGGCGAGGACGAGCTGTTTCAGCAAGCGGACCTGATCGTCTGTATCGAGGATGGTGAAGGTGGACTTCAGACCCACCATTTCCGCATGCCGGCGCAGAAGCTTCACGCAGATCGCGTGAAAGGTGCCGAGCCACGGCATTCCCTCGACCGTCTGGCCCAGCAGCCCGGCCACGCGCTCTTTCATCTCGCGCGCGGCCTTGTTGGTGAAGGTGACGGCGAGGATCTCGTTCGGGCGCGCCCTGCCGGTGTTCAAGAGATGCGCGATGCGGGTGGTCAGGGCCTTGGTCTTGCCGGTGCCGGCGCCGGCAAGCATCAGCACCGGCCCCTCCAGCGCCTCGACCGCTTCGCGCTGCGCGGGATTCAACGCGTCGAGATAGGGGGCCGGGCGGGCGGCCATGGCCTGTGCCGCCAGCGACATCGTGGCGGCGCCTTCGAAGGCGTCGCTTTCGTCAAAACTGCTCATGGGCGGCAATCTAGCCCCTTGCGGGCACAAGGGGAAGGCTTGTTCGCTTTATGTTCGCAATGGACCAGCCTTTGAGGAGGCACTGTCCCGGACCCGTGTCAATTGTCAGGATTGTGCAGCAGAACAAGGCTTCCTAGAAGAGCGCGATGGACCTCGACCAGTCATATCCGGCGATCTCGGATCTTGCCGCACGGGCGCGGCGGCGTCTGCCCCGGTTCGTCTGGGACTACATGGACAGCGCCACCGGAACCGAGGCCACGGCGGCGCGCAACCGTGCGGCGCTGGATGCCATCAGGTTCCGCCCGGCGATCCTGACCGGAGAGATCGAGCCAGATCTGTCGGTGCGCCTTTTGGGGCGGGACTATGCGCTGCCCTTCGGCGTCGCCCCGGTGGGCATGTCGTCGCTGATCTGGCCGGATGCCGAGCGGATCCTAGCCCGGCTCGCCCGGCGCGAGGGGATCCCCTACACCCTGTCGACCGTCGCGGCGCGCGAGCCCGAGGATGTGGGCCCGCATGCCGGTGACGGGGCGTGGTTCCAGCTTTATGCGCCGCGGGATCCCGAGATCCGGTCGGACATGCTGCGGCGGGTGCGGGCGGCTGGATTCGGCACGCTGGTGCTGACCGCAGACCTGCCGGCCACCAGCCGGCGCGAGCGGCAGCGGCGGGGCGGCGTGACGCATCCGCCGCGGCTGAGCCCGCGGATTCTGGCGCAGGTGGCGCTGCGGCCCGCCTGGGCACTCGCGACCGCGCGGGCGGGGATGCCGCGGCTGAAGTTCATCGAAAGCTACACCGGGAAAAGCGGCGCGCTGTCATCGACGGCGCATGTGGGCTATCTGATCCGGACCTCGCCGGATTGGGACTATCTGCGCTGGCTCCGCGACAACTGGGACGGGCCGCTGGTGGTGAAGGGCGTTCTGGAGGCCGAGGATGCGGTGCGGCTGAAAGAGGAAGGCGTCGACGCGGTCTGGGTCTCGAACCATGCCGGGCGCCAGTTCGACGCCGCGCCCGCCGCGATCGAGAGGCTGCCGGCGGTCCGGCAGGCGGTGGGGCCGGAGTTTCCGCTGATCTTCGACAGCGGGATCATGGGCGGGCTGGACATTCTGCGGGCGCTGGCGAAGGGCGCGGATTTCGTGATGGCGGGCAAGGCGTTCCACTATGGATTGGGCGCCTTCGGGGCGCGCGGGGCGGCGCATGCCGTGCACATCCTGCGCGAGGATCTGAAGGCCAATCTGGGGCAGATGGGATTGGCTTCGTATGCAGGGTTGGCGGGGCGGCTGCTGTAGGCATCCCCTTGGGGGGCAGTGGTGAGCGTTCATGCAGTCGCCGGATTCGGCCCGAAAGAAGCTTCATCGCAACTGCGTTTTGTCGAGTCCTGGCCTGGAGCGGGCGTTTGCATGCAGCCCCTGGCGCGGAGTCAAGGGGCGCAGCCCCGCCGCGCCACCGCCGAACCGCCCCGGAGGGGAGGCGATTTTCTGACGGCGCGTATCGGCTTGAGGTCGTTCGGACTTTGCCGGGATAAATCGAGCCGTTCACACGTTCGGGTCGCCTCCCTGCGGGTCGGCGATGCCGCGGCTCGTCTCCAGATCGGCAATTTCAACTCCAGGCCAAATGCCAACTGCTCGAGACACCTGCAACATACCCCGACCTGACACCGCCTTTCTGCCAGCCGCATCGCCGCGCACTGCCTTATTTTGCGGTTTACGCCCCGATCCCAAGCCGTATGCTGCGCCTGCAAAGAAGGGGGACGCTGCCGATGCCTGAGTTCAAGAAGATCCTCATCGCCAACCGGGGCGAAATCGCCATTCGGGTGATGCGGGCGGCCAATGAATTGGGCAAGCGGACGGTGGCGGTCTATGCGAACGAGGACAAGCTGTCGCTGCACCGGTTCAAGGCGGACGAGGCGTACCTGATCGGCGAGGGTCTGGGGCCGGTCGCGGCCTATCTGTCCATCGACGAGATCATCCGGGTGGCCAAGGCCTGCGGCGCGGACGCGATTCATCCCGGCTATGGGCTGCTGAGCGAAAACCCCGATTTCGTCGAGGCCTGCGCGGCCAACGGCATCGTCTTTATCGGCCCCAAGGCCGAGACGATGCGCGCCCTGGGCGACAAGGCCAGCGCGCGCAAGGTCGCCATCGCGGCTGGCGTGCCGGTGATCCCGGCGACCGAGGTTCTGGGCGATGATATGAAGGCCATCGAGGCGGAGGCCGCCGAGATCGGCTATCCGCTGATGCTGAAGGCGTCCTGGGGTGGCGGCGGCCGGGGCATGCGGCCGATCATGGCGCCCGACGAACTGGAGACCAAGGTCAAGGAGGGCCGGCGCGAGGCCGAGGCGGCGTTCGGCAACGGCGAGGGCTATCTGGAAAAGATGATCCTGCGCGCGCGCCATGTCGAGGTGCAGATCCTCGGCGACCAGCACGGCACCATCTATCACCTGTGGGAGCGGGACTGTTCCGTGCAGCGGCGGAACCAGAAGGTGGTCGAACGCGCCCCTGCCCCGTACCTGTCCGGTGCGCAGCGCGAAAAGCTGTGCAACCTTGGCAAGAAGATCGCCGAGGCGGTGAACTACGAATGCGCCGGTACCATCGAGTTCCTGATGGATATGGAGACCGGCGAGTTCTATTTCATCGAGGTGAACCCGCGGGTGCAGGTCGAACATACGGTGACCGAGGAAGTCACCGGCATCGACATCGTGCGCGCGCAGATCCTGATCGCCGAGGGCAAGTCTCTGGTCGAGGCGACGGGCACAGCCTCGCAATACGACGTGAAGCTCGACGGCCACGCGATCCAGTGCCGGATCACGACCGAGGATCCGCTGAACAACTTCATCCCCGACTACGGCCGGATCACCGCCTATCGCGGCGCGACGGGCATGGGCATCCGGCTGGATGGCGGCACCGCCTATTCCGGCGCGGTGATCACGCGGTATTACGACTCGCTTTTGGAAAAGGTCACCGCCTGGGCGCCAACGCCCGAGGCGGCGATCAAGCGGATGGACCGGGCGCTGCGGGAATTCCGGATCCGGGGCGTGTCGACCAACATCGCCTTTGTCGAGAACCTGCTGCGGCATCCGACATTCCTGAACAACGAATACCACACCAAGTTCATCGACGAGACGACCGAGCTCTTCGAGTTCAAGCCGCGGCGCGACCGGGCGACGCGGATCCTGACCTATATCGCCGATATCACCGTGAACGGGCATCCCGAGGTACAGGGGCGGCCCCGGCCGCATCCCGATCTGAAGCCGGCGAGGCCGCCCGAACTGCGTACGGACACGCCGCCCGACGGGACGCGGCAGATTCTCGACGCCCAGGGGCCCGAGGGGCTGGCCCGTTGGATGAAGGACCAGACGCGGCTGTTGATCACCGACACGACGATGCGGGACGGGCATCAGTCGCTCTTGGCGACGCGGATGCGGTCGCTCGACATGATAAAGGCGGCCCCGGCCTATGCGGCGAACCTGCCGGGGCTGTTTTCGGTGGAATGCTGGGGCGGCGCGACGTTCGACGTGGCCTACCGGTTCCTGCAGGAATGCCCCTGGCAGCGGCTGCGCGACATCCGCGCGGCGATGCCGAACATCCTGACCCAGATGCTGCTGCGTGGATCGAACGGCGTGGGCTATACCGTCTATCCCGACAACGTGGTCCGGGCCTTCGTGAAACAGGCCGCCGAGACCGGGATCGACATCTTCCGGGTGTTCGATTCCCTCAATTGGGTCGAGAACATGCGCGTGTCGATGGACGCCGTGGTCGAAGCCGGCAAGGTCTGCGAAGGCACGATCTGCTACACCGGCAACATGCTGGACCCCGGCCGGTCCAAGTACGATCTGAAATATTATGTCAGCATGGCCAAGGAGCTGGAGGCCGCAGGCGCGCATGTGCTTGGGCTGAAGGATATGGCGGGCCTGCTGAAGCCCGCCGCCGCGACGGTGCTGTTCAAGGCACTGAAGGACGAGGTGGAGCTGCCGATCCATTTCCACACCCATGACACTGCCGGGATCGCGTCGGGGACCATTCTGGCAGCGTCCGAGGCGGGCGTGGACGCGGTGGATTGTGCGATGGATGCGCTGAGCGGAAACACCAGCCAGGCGACGCTGGGGACCGTGGTCGAGGCGTTGCGCGACACCGGCCGCGACACCGAACTGGATATCGGCGCGATCCGGGCGTTGTCGAATTACTGGGAGGCGGTGCGCGGACAATATGCGGCGTTCGAATCCGGCCTTCAGGCGCCGGCCTCCGAGGTTTATCTGCACGAGATGCCGGGCGGACAGTTCACCAACCTCAAAGCGCAGGCGCGGTCCTTGGGGCTGGAAGAGCGCTGGCACGAGGTGGCGCAGATGTATTCCGACGTGAACGAGATGTTCGGCGACATCGTCAAGGTGACGCCGTCGTCGAAGGTGGTGGGAGACATGGCGCTGATGATGGTCAGCCAGGGGCTGACGCGCGACCAGGTCGAGGACCCGAAGGTCGAGGTGTCGTTCCCCGACAGCGTGATCGACATGATGAAGGGCAATCTGGGCCAGCCGCCGGGCGGTTTTCCGAAGCCGATCGTCGCCAAGGCGCTGAAGGGCGAGACACCGCTGTCGGACCGGCCGGGCAAGCACCTTGCCGATCTGAACCTCGAGGCGGCACGGGCTGACGTCGCGGGCACGGTGGGCGCCGAGATCGACGACGAGGATCTCAACGGCTATCTGATGTATCCCAAGGTCTTCACCGACTACATGGAGCGCCACGCGGTCTATGGCCCGGTGCGGACCCTGCCCACGCGGACGTTCTTTTACGGCATGGAGCCGGGGGAAGAGATCTCGCCCGAGATCGACCCGGGCGTGACGCTGGAGATCCGGCTGCAGGCGGTGGGCGAAACGCATGAGGACGGCGACGTGCGCGTGTTCTTCGAACTCAACGGCCAGCCCCGCGTGATCCGGGTCGCCGACCGCAAGGTCAAGGCGGCCACCGCGGCGCGGCCGAAGGCCGAGGCGGGGAACGCCAACCATGTGGGCGCGCCGATGCCGGGGGTGGTGGCGACCGTGGCGGTGCAGGCGGGCGCAGCGGTCGCGCAGGGCGATCTGCTGCTGACCATCGAGGCGATGAAGATGGAGACGGGCCTGCATGCCGAGCGCGACGCGACGGTGAAGGCCGTGCATGTGACGCCGGGGGCGCAGATCGACGCGAAGGATCTGCTGGTGGAACTAGAGTAGCGCGTCAGACCGCCTGTGCGTCCCGCGCGACGCGCGCTTGCCACGGGATCAGCACCGGCACGATCAGTTCCAGCATCATGCCGCCGATCATGGTCGAGGGCGGCATGCCGTGGATCGTGGCGGCCCAGACGCGCCCCAGCCCGCCGATGAAGATCAGGGCGACGATGATCCGGAACAGCATCGTCTGCTTTTCGACCTGCGGGATAACCCACCAGATGATCGGCGCAAGGGCCAGATACCAGGCGGACTGGAACCGGAATTGGCTGTCGAGCGCGGCGTTGACGAGGTCGGGGTCGAGAAACCGGGCCGCCCCGCCCGTTGTATTCAGAATACCGAACCAAAGCGGGATCAGGCTCAATATCGCCAGAACGATTTGCAGTCCGCGTCGCATGTCCCTCTCCGTCGATTTGTGCGCGCAACTTGGGATGCGCTCCGCTGCGGCGCAAATCGCATTGTCGTGAGGGCAGCTGTTGCCAAGACGGGGTGACAGCGGCAATCGTGGTTGCAGCACAGCCACGGAGTTCCTTGCACCATGACAGTCGTTGCCACACCGCTCTATGCCGGGCTTCTCGCCCTGCTATTCATTTATCTCACGATGCAGGTCGTGAGGGCCCGCACCGCGCACGGGGTCTCGGTCGGCGACGGCGGAGAGAAGTCCGTGGTCAAGGCCATGCGCGTGCATTCGAACTGTGCCGAATACGTGCCCATCGGAATTTTGCTGTTGGGGCTGGCGGAGTTGCAGGGGATGCCGGTGTGGCTGGTCCACATCGTCGGCGTCGTGTTCACCGCAGGACGGGTGTTGCACGCCTATGGGTTCGGCTCGACCCCGCAGGTCGTGCCGGCCCGGGTCTGGGGGATGTATCTTACGGTCGGCTCCATCCTGCTTTTGGCGCTGGCCAATATCGGCCACGCGATTCTGTAGAGATCCGTCATGGCAGAACTTCTGTCCGATCCCGCCGTCTGGGCGAGTTTCCTGACGCTGGTGGTTCTTGAGATCGTGCTTGGCGTCGACAACGTCATCTTCATCTCGATCACCGCGTCCCGCCTGCCCCCCGAACAACGGCGGTCGGCGCGGCTGTTTGGCCTGACCGGCGCGCTGGTAATGCGTGTGGGGCTGCTGTTCTCGATCGCCTGGATCGCGTCGTTGACGACGCCGATATTCTCGGCCTTCGGACAGGACGTCAGTTGGCGCGATCTGATCCTGCTGGCCGGCGGGTTGTTCCTGATCTACAAGGCCGCAACCGAAATCTTCACCGAAGTCGAGGGCGAAGAGGAGGACCGCCAACTGGCGGCGGCGGGGTTCGCGACGGTGATTGTGCAGATCATCATCCTCGACCTCGTCTTCTCGCTCGACAGCGTGATCACCGCGGTCGGGATCGCCGAGCATCTGGAGGTGATGATCGCCGCGGTGGTGATCGCCATTCTCGTGATGATGGTGGCGGCCGAACCGATTGCGAAATTCGTCGAAGAGCACCCGTCGACCAAAATGCTGGCCCTGGCGTTTCTGGTGATGGTGGGCATGGCCTTGGTGGCGGACGGGTTCCACGTACATGTGGAGCGTGGATTTATCTATGCGGCTATGGTGTTCGCCGGCGCAGTAGAAGCGCTGAACCTCGTGCGTGCGTCCCGGCGGCGGGCCCGGGTGCAAAGCTAGGGCGCTTTCGGCGGATCTTTTCAAAGACGTCGCTGTCACACGGTGAAAAGCCGCACCGTTCGGCAACGCTTCGGTTGGATTAACCGCCGTTCCTCTTGCGGCCGTGCGGATATTTTCCGCCCCGCCGGTCCGCCCGGCATTTTCTGCTTGCAGGTTATGGGCGGGTTTTATATCTCACGGCTCACCCAACGGACGCGGGCGTAGCTCAGGGGTAGAGCATTACCTTGCCAAGGTAAGGGTCGTGAGTTCGAATCTCATCGCCCGCTCCAATACAAATCAATGGGTTAGCTGTGGCCGCCCTTTGGGCGGTCTTTGTTTTCCTGTCGATGATTGGCATCGTCAGCCCCGGATGTCGGGCAGATCAAGTTCCAGCACGCCCTTCGCCGCCCGGCCGTCGGGAAGGCGCAGGTTCCCTGCCCTGACGGTTCCGCGGCTCCGGACATTCAAAACCAACCCGCTCGCATCCAACGGCCACACCCCGCAGACAAAGCCGCGGTTCAGACTGGGGACATCGATGACATCTTTCACAGATACTTTCGCGCCGAGATTCGTGCTCCGTCGCAGTCCACAGACCCGGAATAACAATCGTTCTTGAGGCGGAACGATCCGCATGCAGCATGCACTGACGCCGGAACTGGCTCGACTGGGCATTGGCGGGGATCGTCCTTTGGCTGCTCAACGGCGCGTTCTTGCAGCGTTTCAACGCGGCACAGGTCATGGTCTTCCGAGGTCGGGTACAACGCTGCTGCACAGTACGATCCTACCGCGCCGCGGTATCCTGGCCACCGGCGCCGAAATACGCTGCCCCAATCGCCGAGGGCCGGTCTTACAAAAATCGTCAAACCGTGCCGTCCGGTGGCGCTGGCCCGCATGCCGGCGGCTTGCCGTTGCGGTGCGGTAGGAGGCGGACAGGCGTGATAGGCGGAAATCCACTTGCCGCCGGGCCGGCTTTGATGACGTCCGAACTTTCCTCGAAGAACTGGTCCAGGTGCGGCTTTGGAAACCGAGAGGGCGACGGCGATTTTTGCGGTTCCGGCACATTGACGCATTAAATTGCGAACGGCCGCCACACGGTCCCGCAAACTCCCTTGAAAGCAGAGTGAAGATTTTCTAATACAACCCCAAGTAGGGTCGAATCGGTCGGAGAACAGGTCCAGCGTTTGCCGCCAATATCAGTTTCTTACAGCATCCAGCGACGGGACCGAATAGGGTTGCGGCGAGGCCCCAGAAAAAAATGTGCGCGACACGCATACGGGATAGTGAAATGACAGATCAAGTGGAAGTCGTTAACGGTTCGCAACTGAAGGTATCAAGGTCATTATTCTTCCTTGAACGGTTTCTCGTTTCCTTTTCGATGGGTGTTTTCGCACTGTTTCCGGCGTTCCTGGTGGATATCGGATATACCGAGGTCTTTTACGGATCCCTTTCCTCGTTTGGCGTCGTTTTCGCAATCGGGTCGATACTTCTTGTTCCGATCGCGTATATGCGGTTCGGGCTGAAAAACTCCGCCCCGTTCGGCGCCCTGATGTATGCCATCGGTTCGTTCATCGTCATCCTGAACGTGTCCGCGGGGCAGCCCATCGAGGCGGTTTTCTATGCCGCGGTTGCGATGCAGAGCATCGGCTGGTCGGTGCATTTCACCACCGGGTCGGTCTGTATAGCCGCCGTGGCGTCCGAGGACACCCGTGCACACAATTTCATGCTTTACGCGGCCTTCAGCACCCTTGGCCTGAGTTGCGGACCCATCTTTGCAGATCTCGGCATCACATATGCCGGTCTCGACTCGGTTGGGGTGTTCTGGCTGGCCGTCTTCGCGTCGCTGCTGGCGTTTGGCGTATCCATTCGCGCCGCCGGAATGGTTCCTGACTGGTCTTCAGTGAGCATCCCCAATCTGCTCGATACGCTCGACCGACTTCCGCGCCTGGTTCGCAGCCCGGTTCCGGTGTTTCTGGTGCTGGTGTTCATGTGCGCCTGCATCTACACCACGTTGATCCACTTCCAGGCCACATTTGCCGACGCCAACAGCCTTTCGCACGAGACATTCTTCCTGTTTTGGGCCCTGGGCGTTGTCGGATCGCGGTTCGCCTTCGGTGCTGCGATCGCCGGCATGCCGGGCTCGGTGACCCTAAGCCCGCTCTTCGTCGGTCTTGCGGTTACATTGGTGGTATTGTCGGCATCGGCCGGCAACCCGCTTCTTTATGCCATCGCGGCGTTGTCGCTTGGCGTCACGTATGGCCTGTCCTACCCGATTGTCCAGGCCCAGGCGGTGAAATTCGCCCCGCCCGAACTGCGTACCATGACCCAGGTGTTGTTCAGCCTGTTCTACTTTTTCGGGCTTTACGCCTTCCCGCTGGTCGCCGGGCTTGTGATCGTTACGATCACCTATCCCGGGCTGTGGATCACGCTGGGTGGGATCGCCCTTGCGCAGGCGGCGATCGCGTTCGTGACCTTCCGCAAAGCGTCAGGCGCGGCATGAGCTGGGTTATCGTAGGGGCCGGGCCGATGGGCATCGCTCTGGCGATCGAAGGTGCCGAGCGCGGCCTGGGGGTTCCGCTGTTTGTCGAGCGGTCCGACCATGCCGCCGCAAAGGCGAAGGCCGGGCTGGCCCAGGCCGGTCTTGAGCCCGAGTTCGCGGGCGACCTGGATCACGTCGATCTTTTGGCGCTGGATGCCGACGTCATCTATTTCGCCGCCCCCTGGATTGCCGTCCGAAATACGCTGATGGGCCTTCTGGATCGGCTGCATGAACTGCGGCTGGCGCCGGTGATCATCGGCCTGGGAAGCGCACGGCTTGACGCGTCCGACAAGGCACGTTTGGCGAACTCGCACTGCAAGGTGCTAATCGGTTCGGGGCTGGAGCCCGGGCTTGTCGAGTCCCTGATCACCAAGGTGGCGGCCGAGCACCCCGGGTGCGTCAGCATCACCACCTTTTGCGGGGGCATCCCGACCGACCCGCAACCGCCGTTGTTCTTTCACCGCCAATTCGGCTCGCGCCCGCATTTCCAACGCAGAGAGACCTTTCGGCGCGACAACGGTGCCGTGCGGGTGGGAGAACGATTTCACGAGACCGAACTGATCCACGTCCCTGGGGTCGGGCTGCTCGAAGCTTTCGACGATGCGATGTTGCCCGATACCGCTGCCGATCTGCGAATCGACGTTCCGAGCATCGCGCAAAAGACCCTGCGCTGGCCGACCTACGCCGAATCGATGCGTCTTCTGCATGGACTTGGCCTGCTGGGCGACCGTGAAATCCGTGTCGACGGGCAGACCATCAATATCGGTCGCGCGGTCGAGGCGGCCATCTGCCCTGAAGTTCCCGCATCGACCCCGGTGCAAGTGCTGGTGGGCCTGCGTGCGGTTGGTGCAGATGCCGGCGAAGGCACCATCTTTCTGTCCTGTACCGGCGATGCACAAAAGGCGGTGTCGCCCATGGGCTATATGACGGCGTTGCCGGCGATATCGGCCTACGAGTGCCTGAAATCCACCCCCCGCGAAGGCTTGTATCTGCCAAGCGACCCAGCGCTGCTGGCCGTGGCAGCCATTAGCCTTGAACGTTTCGCAAGCTCTGGTTCGGTCCAGGTCTCGCAAAACGGTGCAACACTTAACCTGATTGCAGGTGAAGAAGATGGAGTTTCGTTGTGAATGCCATGAACCAACTCTCACGCCTATCCACGGCGCTGGTCGGCGCCGGTCCGGCAAACCTGGCGGTTTTGGCCTGCATGCAGGATCTTTGTCCCGACCTGGTGGCGCGAACACAGCTGATCGAACGCCGGTCCAATTCCGACTGGCACCCGGATTTTCGGTTTGACAGTTCGACGTTGCAGGTATCGCTGCTTAAGGATCTCGCGTTCACCCGCGATCCGACGAGCAAATTCACCTTTTGGTCGTTCATGCACCAGCAGAACCTGCTGAACCAGTTCATCCATCTCAATACCTATTACCCGTCCCGCAGCTTGTTCTCGCGCTATCTGAACTGGGTTCAGGACCATTTCGATCAGATCACAAGGTTCGACACCGAGGTTACCGAGATTCAGCCCGCAAAGGATGGATACCGCATTCGTCTTGCAGAAGGCGAAGACCGCCGCGAATCTGAAATTCTGACCCGGAACGTGGTGATCGCGCTTGGGCATGAACCCCACATGCCCAGCCACCTGAAATGCGGCGACGACACGTTTCATGCGATCAAGTTTCAAAGCGAGTTCGAGCGTCACCGCCATCGCAAGGACCTGCGGGTTGCGGTCGTTGGCGCCGGGCAGACCGCCGGCGAATTGATCCAGAACCTCATGCGGATGGAGAATGTCAGCGATATCCTCAGCCTAAGCCGCGGCTTCCTGTTCCGGCAAACCGACGACAACCCGTTCGTGAACGACCTCTACACGTTCAACGGTATGCGCAAAATGCGTGACGACGCCCCCATCCGGCGCCGCGCCCTGATGGCCGAGCTCAGCAACAGCAATTACGCCGCCGTTACCTCGGACATCCTGCAGGACATTTACCGATTGAACTTCGAGGACAGCCTGAACGATCGACAGCGGCTGCGGCTGCAATCCCATTCCGAGGTTCTCGAGGTCAGCAAAGTGTCCGAAGGGCTGCGCCTAGTCATCCGTGACGGATTGGGCAATCGACAAGTCGAAACCGTCGATCTGCTGGTTGCGTGTACGGGATTCAGAAACTCCCGCCATCTTGACCTCTTGGCCCCCCTGGACCTGCGGCTGAACGACGACGGCCAGATTGCGGTGAACCAGAATTACCGGGTCGAGGGAACCGGGCCGCAATCCGGCATCTTTCTGGTCAACCATGCGACCGATACCGCGCTGGCCGAGCACACGCTTGGCGGGCTGGCAGGACGCGCCGAATTGATCTGCAAAGACCTGTTCGACATCGACGCCTCTTGGAAACCCCAAAGCACGACCCAAGGGCAGCTGGCCACAGCCGCGGTCTGACGCCGCGCGGCAATATCGAGGTTATCGCTATGGAAATTCCCAATATAATCGATCTGCGAAATGCGCACCGGGGCATCAAAACCGAGACCGATGAGGGCATCGCGCGCTACAATCCCATCCCGGAAGGTGCAGATGTCGATATCCGGCTTCTAAATCTCGGCCCGGGCACATCGACCCATCGTCATAACCACACCGAAGTCGAATTCTGGACCGTCCTTTCGGGCGGCGTGAAGATCTTCTTCGACAACCACGACTTTCTCTTGCTTGCCGGTGAAAGCATTCGCGTGAACCCCACCCATTATCACCGGATCGAAGCGCTGGAGAGCGGAGCGGTGATGCAGACCGTCTGGTGGCATGAAGGCAGCGTTTTCGACGAGCAGCTGGAAAAACGCATGACGCCAAGGGCCGAAGCCCGCGATCTGATGCTCGTTCCATCGATGCTCACACCCAACGGATCGATGCATCTGGGCCATGCGTCCGGCCCGTTCGTCTATGCCGACGTGATTGCGCGCATTGCCCGCCTGGGCGGCCGCCAGACTTTCGTGGTGCAGGGAACGCACGGCCATCTGGAACATATTGCCATTGCGGCAGAGCGTGACGGCGTCGATTACTTCACCGAGGCTGAACGGAACTCCGCCTCGTTCCTGGAGGCGCTGACGGCATTGGGAAGCGAGCCGGAGCTGTTTATTCCCACGCGCCCCGACGACCGCTCGGTCGAGATCGTCCACGAGGTCTTTGAGCGCCTGCGCGAAATGGGCATCATCGTCGAGGAAACCCATGAGGTTCCCTATGACACGGAAAGCGGCCGATATGTGGTCGACGCGCATGTGCATGGCGATTGCCCGGTATGCGGGGGCAGTTCTTCGGGGACGGAATGCGAGGATTGCGGTGCCCTGGTCCTGGATGCCGAGCTTGGAAATCCGGTGGATGTGAACGATCGGCCGCTGTCGAAAAAAAAGCTGACCCGCCTGTTTCTCGACCTTGCGCCATTGGAGCCGGTCATCGAACGCTACCGGTGCGACGGCCTGTTGCCCCGTCACGCCAAACTCTACATCGATGGGTGGCTATCGCGCGGGTTGCCGAAGCTTTGCATCTCCAATCCCGACATCAACGGCCTTCCCGTTCCGATGGCCGGGTTCGAGGACCAGCGGTTCAATGTGATCATGGAATATGTTCCGCGGCACCTGATCGCTCTTGAAGACTGGGCGCACGACCGCGGCAAGACATGGAAGTGGTATGATGTGCCCAAAAACGACTTGCCGGAACTGAACATTCTGTTCGGCGCCGACAACTCGTTCGGCCGGTTGCTGATCATTCCCTCGGTTCTTCGCGCGTTGGGGCTGGAGCGTTTCGCGCCGACCAGGTTCTACGTCAACAAGATGCTCTTGCTCGACGGCGAAATGTTTTCCACCTCGCGCCGACATGCGATCTGGGTCAACGACTATCTGACACAGGACAACCGCGAGGCGCTGCGGTTCTATTTCTGCAAGCACCGGCCCGAGACGACCGACAAGACCTTCTCCCAGCGCACGTTCGAAGCTTGGATGGCCAACGACTGGAACGGCATGCTGCAGCGGTCCATCGATGGCGCCATTCATGTGATCGAGCATTCCAAGCCCGGCCAGGATATTGCAGGCCCCGGTCAGTGGACCGCAGATGAAACCGGGTTTCTAAAGGATGTCGGGTCGTATCGCGACCTTGTCGCGCGGCAGTTTCGCCAACCCTATCCAAGCACGCCGGAACTGTGCCGCGCGATCGAGGGTATGGCAGCGAAGATGGGCGACTTCGCCCAAGCCGTGACGGATCAGGAACTCTGGACGCTGAAAGAGGATGCGGTGTTTCGCAGTTGCGTGAGGACGCTGGTTTTTGCCCTGGTCGTTCACGCGACCGCCCTGACGCCGATCGCGCCTGAACTTGCGGGCCGCATCTTCGACAGGCTGGGCATCGCGCCGGGCGACCGGATGCTCGATCTGCTCGACAGGGATTGGATGGTCGAACCGGTTCGACTGGCTGCGAAAAACTAAGGACGATCACATGCAACCGAGCCTTCCCAAATTCTCTGCCTATACTGCAGACCGATTTCGAAAGACTCCGTACTGGGACCGCTTAAGTGAAGAGTACCGCCGGGTCTTCGATGTCACGACGCAGGTGCTTCCGTTTCGGGTGAACGATTTCGTGCTGGAACACCTCATAGACTGGGACCGCGGCGTGGACGACGCCATGTTCCGGCTGCTGTTTCCCCAGCACGGTATGCTTTCGGATGATCAGTTTGATCGTGTCGCGCGTGCCATTGGCGCCGGCGGCGCAGCATTGCGTGGCACGATCTACGAGGTGCGATGCGAGCTCAATCCTCATCCGGCGGGCCAATTGACCAAAAACATCCAGGCCTTTCAGAACAAGCGGCTTGAAGGGGTTCAGCACAAATACGATGAAACCGTGCTGTTTTTTCCCAGTGCCGGGCAGACATGCCACGCCTATTGCAGTTTTTGCTTTCGCTGGCCGCAATTTGTCGGCGAGGCGGAATGGAAAATCCAAACCCGCGAGTGCGAACAGTTGGTCTCGTACCTGAAAACCTACCCGCACGTAACGGACGTTCTGATTACCGGTGGCGATCCGATGATCATGAACACCAAGTCGTTGCGGCGATATATCGAGGCGTTTCTTACCGTCGATACGCTGCGGACGATCCGGATCGGGACCAAGGCGCTAAGCTACTGGCCGGCCCGCTTTCTCGACGACGACGATCTCATGCCGCTGTTCGAGCAGGTGATCGAATCCGGCAAGCACCTTGCATTCATGGCGCATCTGAACCATTGGCGCGAGCTGGAGCCGCCCTTGGTTCGTGACGCGATACGTCGGGTGCGCAACACCGGCGCCGTGATCCGCACCCAAGCTCCGCTGCTGAGAAACGTCAACAACGACGCCGATGTGTGGGCCCGGCTATGGACGACAAGCGTCCAACTGGGGATGACCCCCTATTATATGTTCGTCGAGCGCGATACAGGTCCAAGCGGTTACTTCCGGGTGCCGCTGATACAGGCTTGGGAGATCTACAGCGATGCAATTCGTGGCGTCTCTGGCCTGTCGCGCACGGCGCGTGGGCCGGTCATGTCCACCGACCAAGGCAAGGTCTGCGTCGACGGTGTCATGTCCATCGAGGGTTCAAAGGCGTTGTCGTTGCGGTTTCTGCAAGCGCGCGACAACCGCCATGTCGGCCAGCCGTTTCTTGCGGAATACAACGAGGCCGCTGCCTGGCTCGACGAATTGCGCCCGTATCGCAGCAACAAGTTCTGGTTCGAGCCCGACACGCAGGACACGACTGCCGATCTGGGTGAGGAGCTGCTGGTATCCTGAATCCGAGCGCTGGTAGCCGCAAACCGGCGCCCGCGACAGGGCTTCGGAATGCGCCGCTCCCGGCCTCGGCGGCTTGGGCCCCAGCGATCTGACGCAGAGGGGCCGCCGCCAGGCTCAGGGCAGGACTTGCCGTCCGGGACCACCCGAACGACGCGGGTACGCCACCGGATATCCCGCATGATGCGCTTCCGGCGGTCGTTGGTTTTCAGCCAGATCCGCTCGCAATCTCAGCCGTCAACCGCCCCGGACCACCTGCAGATCCACAACCGGGAAAGACCGCGGTGTCGTGCAGGTCATCTTTCGGCCCCCGTGTTCCATAGCCAGAACGTCCCTGAAGAAATCCAGTGCAATTACGTCGAGACAGCGTAGCAGGCGCATAAGCGTCTCGATGGGCAAACTGGCCTGCCCCTTTTCATAATCCTTCATGAGTTCGGACGAGATGTTGACTGTCTCGGCCAGGGAATGGATGTTTTTTCCCCGCATAGTGCGGATTTCACCAAGCCCTTTACCGGTGCTGAACCTTAGATAGGCATCGCCCAATTCGACTGTTGTTCCTCCAAGCATGATGTCCCCATCTTTTTGTTTGTAAAAGATTCTGAGGTCGACTCTCCTCGAAGGCGTAAATAGCACAACCATAGGGAGTCAGAAAATTGGTTAATAAATAGGCACTTATGACAAATGAGATGGACACGGGTGGATGATTTATCATACAGTCGGTTTGCGTACAGAAATCGTCAAGGGTGAAGTCGATGACTAAAGTTGGTGGTGACCGTGTTGAACTCTCTGTCGATATGCTTCGGTCCTTTGTGACCTTGGCACGCACCCTAAACGTGTCCGAGGCCGCAACCGAGATTGGGGTGACAAGGCAGACATTTCGGCGATATCTCAATGATCTGGAGGTCATCAGGGGCGGAAAGCTTCTGACGCTCAAACGGGGGCGCTACGCCCTCACGACGCTTGGCTCGCAGTTTCTTCAGGACGCCAACGAAATTCTGTGGCGGGTCAGATCCTGCGACATCCGCAACCGCTATTCGCTGCGGAAGATCGATGGTTTCGAACACGCCCAGTATCTGGGGACCGATGGCAGGAAATTCTATTCTCAACAGCATAGTCTGAGCAGCGTCAGCTCTACCGGATTGCCGCTGTTGAAAGAGATGCTGCGCGCCTGGGGCGCGTCGGGCACCCAGCTGGATCACTCGCAAATGGATGCAATTCAGCGGTATTTGGTGGTCTACCGGCGCAGCTCCAGAGGTTGGATTTGCGCAGATATCGGTGAAAGATCGGCCTATGGCCGTTGGTTTGGATCTGCCTGGGCAAAAAGTGCGCGCGGAGCGCTTTCCGAAGACGACCAGGTCGGAGACGAGTTCAATACTTTCATATCTCGCGCCTACTCGGAAATATATTTTGGCGGCAGTATTCGGCTCGACCACCTTTTTGCCTATCTGCCGCGCGAGGGGTACGAAGAACCGCAACCTGTAAATTTTCAAAGAATTCTAGCCGGTTGTGTGTTTCCCGACGGCCAGCAGGCCTTGGCAGTCTTGGTCGCGATCACAAATCGGATCGAAATTCAGGCCTTGCCGGAAGACGAGTGCCATAGCGTTCCGGCCGATCTGATCATGGACGAAGAAGAAATTTAGTTCTTTTGGCCAAGTCTAGTTGCTTGCGCTGCGGTTCTCCCTGCTATGGTTCGTTTCGCATCACATTCTTTAACCAGGAGGGGAACCCTGAATGTCCGCTTGCAACCACTTTGACACTATTCTGCGAATTTCCAACCTTGTCCGCACAATCGAATCAGAAGGAATGAAACTGACCGTCGGAACGGATTTCACTGCCTATCGCAGGCTCCGGTCCGCTCAATTCGACCAGCGCCCGCTCTATCCGATGTTCGACATTCAATGCAGTTTCATTGACGCCTCGAACAGTTTCTGGATCGCCGGAACAAACGATGCCGGGGATCTGGTTCACACCCAAGCCATTCTGAAGTTGAACCTCGCGGGAACGACGCTTGACGAACACCTTACGGTTCATCGGCAAAAGTACCTGACACCGGGTCTCGTGGGAGACGCGGACCAGGCGTATTTCTCGGTGCCGGGATCGGCCGGAAATATTACCGGAACGGTCTGTTACCACGGCGAGTTTTGGCTTCTGGGGGGAGAACTGGGCTTTCGCAGCCAGGGTTTCACGGCGCTTCTGTCACGGCTCACCTTCGAATTGGCCTACACAACCTGGAATCCGGATTTCGTCTTTGGGCTGGTGCCCGCGCAGATTGCGCAAAAGGGTATCGGCGTCCGGTACGGCTATTTTCACGGCGAGCCCGGGCTGTGGCGAAGCGCGGACGACAGGATACTGACCGAAGAATGGGTCGTGTGGATGAGCAACCAGGACATCGCCCGATTGACCCAGCGCAAACCGGATCAGTTGGCGACAAAACCGAGTTCGAACATCAACGGACAATCCGTCATCGCTCAGTTGGCCGTCAGCAATCTGTCTTCGCGATCAGAGCTCACCGGCTGACTATCTTTGGTTGATAGCTGCCACGTTACAAGATAGCCGGGTGATTGACCAAGTCACCCGGAGGTAGAGGGTTTGTTCATTGTCTGTAAGTAAAGCGGTCTCGATCGCTCTGCCTATCCTCGCCAGCGCCGCCTATGTGGTCGAGCTGTCTTTTGTGCCGTTGGTTTTGCCGAATCTTCAATCCGACCTCGATCTCACCCGGTCGGCGCTGGCCTGGATATTCAACGCCTATGTCGCCGCAGTCGCTGTAGGCGTGCTGGTCGGGGGGCGGCTGGGCGACAGCATCGGTCCGCGGCGGATATTCACGCTGGGCGTATCTTTGTTCATCGTCGGCAGCCTGTTCGTCGCCCTGTCGCCTGAACAAGGAACAATCTTGGTTGGGCGCGTCCTTCAGGGTTTCGGCGGCGGACTGTTTTCGCCGGTGATCCCGGTCTTGCTGGCCCGTGCTTCAGCCGGTCGGCCGGGGCGCCTGTTGATTCTTTGGGGATCAATCAGCGGCCTTGTCGCCGGGCTGGCCCCCCTGACGGCACACTATCTTCTGGGCGCCTTCGATTGGTCGCTGGTCTTTTTCGGTTTGGCGGGTCTGGCATTTCCGGCCCTGTTCATCGCGTTTACCCAAGACGGCAGCGGGTTGACCCGGGATCGAGCACCAGCATCGCTTGTCGGTGCGTTGCATCAGCCGATGCGGGTCTGGTTCCTCTATGGCTATGTCTTCTGCAATTTCGGAACGATCATGCTTTTCATTTTTTTCCTGCCGCTTTCATTGGACGAAGCGGGCTATCTTCCCAAGGAACGAGCTTGGGTCATGATGGTGTTTTGGGCGGCCTTCGCCGCCGCCGGGGTCGTCTTGCGGAACATGATCGACAGACAGGCGATTTGGTTGGTTCTATTGGCCTCACCGGTCTTCGTGATCGGTGGATATCTGGTGTACTTTACGGCTCAGTCTCCAACCTGGGTCGGCCTTTCAGCCGCCTTGGTCGGCATTGGCTTCGCCTGTGGCAACGCGACGTCCACCACTCTCATTCTCCGGTTTTGCCAAGATGGCACGGCGTCTGTGGCTGCAAGCCTGGATATCTCCATCGCTAGACTGGGGGCCGCTTTGGTGATTTTGATCGCGGCGCCGCTTGAACCGGTATCGGTGGTATGGATGGTGGCCTTTCTTTGCCTGATCACCGCGATTTGCGGCGTCTTGCCGTCACCCGTATTTCAGGTACCGTCTCGGGAATACTAACGTCCGCAGAGGCATTTCCGACCCGGTCAACCGCCAGGGCCGGAGTCGTCGCCAGCTATTGGACGCCCGCCAATTCGGCGGCGGCAACGGCGGCATCCGAATGTCGTCATTGTCGCGTTGGCGATGCTTGGATGTCTGCACCATTTGCTGCGCAGATCGAGCCGGTTACAGCCCTACGGCCGCGAACATCCTACCCGCCGCTTTCCGTTTGAATGGCCGCAGAGCCTGCCTGCGGAACACCAAACAGGTGCGCCTTGTCAGGATCGAACGTGAGACTGACCTCGGTGCCAATATCGAAGATCGCGTCTTCGGATAGCGCGGCGATCACCTTGGTGCCGTCGCCAAGCTTGACCTCGACGATGGTCTCGGTACCCAACCGTTCCGTCAGCTCGATGGTTCCATGCAGTTTGCCCTTCGTTGGGTCGGACGATGGGGTCAGGTATTGCGGGCGGATACCGAGTTTGGCCTTGACGCCCGGAGTGACCGGATCGGTGGGCTTGACCTCGATGGGATCGAGCGAGGGGTTTGACACCGTGGCGGTGTCATTATGTGTTTCGCCCACGTCGACATCGAGGAAGTTCATCGACGGCGAACCGATGAAGCCGGCGACAAAGAGGTTGGCGGGATGATGGTAAAGTTCCATCGGCGTGCCGATCTGGCGGACTTGACCATCCTCCAGAACAACGATCTTGTCGGCGAGCGTCATCGCCTCGACCTGATCGTGGGTGACGTAGACCATGGTCGCGCCAAGCTGATTGTGGAGTTTTCCGATCTCCATCCGCATGTCCATCCGCAGAGCCGCGTCGAGGTTCGAGAGCGGTTCGTCGAAGAGAAAGACGGTCGGGTCGCGGACGATGGCGCGGCCGATGGCGACGCGCTGGCGCTGGCCGCCGGAAAGCTGGCTGGGCCGGCGGTCCAACAGGTGTTCCATCTGCAGGATGCGGGCGGCCTCGATCACCTTGGCGTCCTTATCCGCCTTCGGCACGCCGGCGATGGTCAGACCGAAGCCCACGTTCTCACGCACGGTCATGTGCGGGAAGATCGCGTATGTCTGGAACACCATGGCGATACCGCGGTCCTTGGGCTGGACCTCGTTGACGACCTGGCCGTCGATTTCCAGCGTGCCCGAGGTGATGTCCTCGAGCCCGGCGATCATGCGCAAAAGCGTGGACTTGCCGCAGCCGGAAGGACCGACGAAAACGACGAACTCGCCGTCCTGAATGTCGATGTCGACGCCCTTGATAACCTCGACATCGCCGAAACTCTTGCGCAAACCCGTAAGCCTGACCTCGGCCATCTAGCTGCCCCCCACGTGCAAGAGCCCGTCAGGACCGATGTCGACGGGGTCGGGGTCGGTGATGTGGCCAGCGAAACCGCCTGTGGGCCGGTCGGCGAAGCCGAGAAGCTTCAGGCCCTCCGGCGTTTCGACGAGGCGGGCGGCGTAGCGCTTGCAGGGCTGGCTGCCGTCGAGAAACGGTCCCGGAGCGATGGACCACGGCCCGCGGGGATCGTCGGCGATCAGGTAGTGGGTGCCTGTGACAGGCGGCATCGCGGCCGCAGCTTTGCAGGCCTGGGACCAATGTGCATCCGCCGTGCAGAACAGGCAGATCCACCGGTCGCCCGCCTTCAGGACCTGCGGGACTTCAAGCTGTCCAAACCCGCCGACGAAAACCGGGGCTTGCAGCGTCCATGTGTCAAGGTCGGCAGAGGTGGCGAATCCGATGGCGCCGCGCGCATTGGTCTCGCCGGTCCCGGCGACGCGGGCGGTGAAATACATCAGCCAGCCCTCGCCAGAGGGATCCCGCATCACCCACGGGTCGCGCATGGCTCGGTCGTGCCAATCGGCGGGCGTCTCGAGTTCGTAAATGTCGCCGGAGAGGTCCAGGCATTGGCCGTCACCGACACGCTGCCAATTGTGCAGGTCCATGGAGGTGGCGTGCCCGATGCGCTGTATCAGGCCGTTCTCGGCCTGACTCGTGCCGGTGTAGAACAGGTGCCAAAGGCCGGCGCCATCCCGCAGGACGGACCCGGTCCATGTCGTGTAGTCGTCCCATGCGGGTCCCTCCGCCGGCGCGAAGCACGTGCCGAGGTGGGTCCAGTGGGTCAAGTCGTCGCTGATCGCGTGACCGTAACTGACGTTCCAGTGCCGCAGCTCCGGGTCGCCGAGTGATTTCGGCGCCTGCAGGAAGAAGGCGTGATACCGCTCGCCGTCATGGGCATACCAGCCGTCCCAGATCCATTTGTCGGGCAATGCGAGAACCATCAGCCTTTGACCCCTGTGGACGCAATTGACGCGATGAAGGCGCGTTGCAGCATCAGGTAGAAGACCAGAACCGGCACGGTGATCAGCGAGAGATAGGCCATGACCTCTCCCCAGGCGACCTGGAGCTGGAAGAAATAGCCGAGGCCCACCATGATCGGGCGGTAGCTTTCCTGCTGTACCACGATCAGCGGCCAGAGATATTGCTCGTTGTACATCTTGAGCGATTTCAGGATGGCGCCGGTGGCGATCACGGGACCGGAGAGCGGCATGATGATGCGGACATAGACCTGCCACCAGGACGCGCCCGCGACGCGGGCGGCTTCGACGAGCTCTTCGGGCAGGTCTTTGAAATACTGCACGAAAAGGAAGATCGTCAGCGCGTCGGCGATCCACGGAATGATCTGGACGTGGTAGGAGTTGAGCCAGCCGATGCGAAAGCCCTCTAGCCCGATCCAGGGTAATTTGGAGACGAGCAGCAAGAGCGGGATCGCGATGGTCTCGAACGGAATGATCAACGTCGCCAGCGTGACCGAAAGCAGCAGCCCCTTTCCGCGCCATTTGAGGAAGGTGAAGGAAAAGGCCGCGAGCGAGCAGAGCAGGAGCGACAGGCTGACGGTGCCCACCGTGACAAGGATCGAGTTGAACACGAAGAGGCCGATCGGTGCACGCGCGAATGCGTCGTAATAGTTCTGCAGGCTGATGTCACCGACGGGCAGGAAGGCGCGCAGACTGGAGGTGTCGTTCAAGAGCTGATCGGTCGGCTTGAGCGAACTCATCACCATGAAAAGCAATGGCAGAACGAAGATCGCGGCAACGAGGACGAGCACCGCGTAACGGGTGGCGAGACGGAGCCCGTGGTTGGCGGGGTCGATGACGGCCATCAATGTCGCTCCCGCGTCAGCCAGCGCTGCAAAAGCGAGATCGACAGCACGATGAGAAACAGGATGACGCTGATGACCGAGCCCCCGGAAATGTCCTGCTTGCCGTATCCGCGCTCGACCGCCTGAAACACCAGAGTCTGGGTGCTGTCGAGCGGTCCGCCGTTGGTCATGACGTCGATTTGGGCGAAGATTGCGAAGGCCTGCATGGTGATGACGATCAGGACCAGAATTGCCGTGTTTCGCAGGCCGGGCCAGGTGACATAGCGGAAGGTCTGCCAGGCATTGGCGCCCTCGATCCTTGCGACCTCGTAGAGTGTCGGCGGAATGGTCTGCAAGCCGCTGAGCCAGATCACCATGTGAAAGCCCACCGCCTGCCAGATCGACATCGCGATGATCGCGCCGAGCGCCGTACCGGGATCGCCAAGCCAATCTCGCGGTTCGAAAAGCCCGAACGTCAGCGCCCCGATGATGTTGTTCAAAAGCCCGTCGTTGCCGTCATAGATGAACCGCCACAAGAGCGAGACGACGACGATACTGACGACCACGGGCATGAAGTAGATGGTGCGGAAGACGTTGATTCCGCGCAGCTTCTGATTGATCAGCAGTGCCAAGACCAGCGCCAGCCCGCCCTGGACCGGCGCCACGACCGCGACGAAGATCAGCGTATTCACCAGCGCCTTCATAAAGATCACATCGCGCGCCAGCACGACGACGCGGTCGTCACCGGACCTCCAGCCGAACCATTCCCGCATGCCCTGGTATTGCGGGTAGTCCGGATTGTTGCGGGTGAACGTGCGCACACGCGGGTATTTCGGCGCACCATTCGCGTCCCGCACGATCTCACCCGCGTCGTCGCGTACGGGCGCGATACGCAGAAGGCCAAGGCCTAGCAGGTTCCGGTAATTCTGGAACCCGACGTATTCCGTCGGGTTCGGCGAGATAAGCCTTTGGTTCGTCAGGGAAAACGCAAAGGCGAAAAAGAAGGGCAGAATGATGAAGGTCGCGACCAATGCGAAAGCCGGCAGGGCAAAGCCCCAGCCTGCGGCATTCGACTCCGTCAGTCTCGACCTAGCCATGACCTACCCCAATGGGCGCCGGGCCGTGCAAGGCCCGGCATACCCTTCAGTGGCCGTAACCACCGTTGCGCTCGATATCGGCGTTGATCTCGTCCACCGCTGCGTCGAGCGTGTCGGCCACGTCGGCGCCGTTGGCGATGTCGGCCAGCGCCTTTTCGAACACCTTCGCGGCGACCACGTAGCCGGGCGTCACCGGACGCAGGACCGCTTGCGCCTCGGACAGGCCGAAGAACACCTCAAGCGGCCCGCCGGCCTTGTAATTCTCGGTCATGGCCGCGGCAGAGGGCGTCGAAGGGATCAGACCGATGCCGTCCGAGAAGGCGGCGAGGTATTTGTCGTCCAGCGCAAACTCGATGAAGGCCGCGGCGCCATCGGGATGCTCGGACGAGGCCGAGATGCCAAACTGCCAGCTTGCCGCCCCGATCGTCGATCCGTTGCCAAAATCCGGCGCGGGCAGGAACAGCATGTCGTCGACCTCGGCCATATGCGCGACGGCCGCCCAATTGCCGTTCCAGCCGAACGCGTATTTGCCTTCGATAAAGCCGCGGTCGCGGTCGGCGGGGTCCTGGCTGGTGCCCGGGGCATAGCCTCCCTGGAAAAGATTCTGCCACCATTCGCCGAACGCAATGGCCGCGTCACCGTTCAAGACGCCCTCGGCGGTCTTGTAGGTCGACCGGTCGACGATATCGCCCCCGAAGCTCTGCAGAAAAGGTGAAAAGGCGTAGGGATACCACTCGCCGGTCCAGGCCATACCCAGATCAAGCGCGTATTCGAAATCGCCACTTGCCTTGGCGGCATCGAGCGCCGCCATGAACTCATCCTCCGACCAGGGATTGTCGAGCGTCGGCACGCGGAGCCCGAGCGCATCGATCGTGGACTGGCGGGCATAAAGAGCAACCGCCGCATCCCAAAGACCGATGGAGTAAAGCTTGCCGTCCCAGACACCGCGCGGCCCAGGCAGAAAGTCGGCATAGGCCGCCTCGTCGATCGGAAGCGGTTGCATATAGCCAGACCACGCCCAGTTCGGCATCACCGGCCCGTCGACGTCGATGATGTCCGGCAGATCGCCCGCAAGCGCCGCGGCAACGACCGAGTCGTTATAGCTTTCCTGCGGGAAGCTCTGGATGGCGACCGCCCAGTCGGATTGCGACGCGTTGAAGTCGTCGACGATCTGATTGATCAGCCTGCTTTCAACCTCATTTCCCGCACCATGATACCACATCGTGAGTTCGGTTTGAGCCGGCGCGGCATTGGCAAAAATGACCGAGACGGCACCCGCGAACAGGACCTTCGATTTCATTGTCTCCTCCCAATGGTTCTCTCAATGGTCGCGCGTTAATCGTTCTTGCCGAACCTATCCCCGGTATCTTGCCGCAAAATTCGCAGAAAATGAAATCCTCATTGCAGGTGCCCGGGCCAAATCCGGGCCTTGTCTCCTCGCCGGTCCTCGGCTTCCTCACAAACCCTTGGAAACTCGGGGAAACCGGTCACATCGCCCTGCACCGGACAGCCCTTGACCGGCCTTTGCCGACCGCATCGGATACTGCCGATCTGAGGTACCAAGACCCCCTCACGTAGCCTTATCGTTCAAGGCTTTAGGGCAGTTTTGTTCGATCAATGAGGTGAGTGGTGAACCTTCGCGGAGCAAGTTCGAACCTTTTGGACGAGCTTTTCTCCAAGTTAGAGGATTGGGAAGCTGTCTTGAGCGCGTTGCCTGATCATCCAGGCGACGACG
>JAAUYH010115424.1_pt1 | contig 126695 bp, 115 predicted proteins | sample 7278061 | NCBI WGS metagenome assembly JAAUYH01 (sample SAMN14350203, study PRJNA611818) | marine sediment metagenome | isolation source: surface marine sediment (0.6m) | place: French Polynesia: Moorea | collected 2018-08 | reverse complement strand
GTCCGAACGACCTCAATCCGATACGCGCCGCCAGCAAATCGCCTCCCCTTCGGGGCGGGTCGGCGATGGCGCGGCGGCCTTCGGCCTTGATTCCGCGCCTGAAGACTGGTTGCGAACGGCGGCTCTAGGCCAAGAACCGGTCGAGCACCTTTATTGTGTATCGTCCCGTTTCAAAACTGCAACCTGCCCTAAAGGTCGGCCTGGAATTCGTCGATCAGCATGGCGACAACCGCCTTCATCGCCCGGTCGTCCTGCCCATGCATCTCCAGTTCCGCCGCCCGCACGGCCCGTTGCCGGTCCGTTCCGTTGCCCTTGGTTAGGATATCCTGCGCGCCCTCGATCTCTTTGACGCAGCCCAGGGCCTCGGCATCCTCTTCCACCAGCCCGATCAGCTCGTGCAGCAGCTCGGGATAGGCCACGACCTCGCCGCGGCCAAAATCGATCAGCCCCTCGGACATGCCATAACGCTGTGCCCGCCAGCGGTTTTCGCCGATGAGGAACTCGTCGTAGATGCGCCAGCGCTGGTTCTTGATGCGCAGGCGCCAGAGCATGCGCATCAGACATTGCGACAACGCCGCGATGGTCAGGGCGTGTTCCATTCTCGGCGAGTTGTCGCAGATGCGCGATTCGAGCGTCGGAAACCGGCCCGAAGGACGCAGGTCCCACCAGATCTTGGTGGCGTCCTCGATCGCCCCGGTGGAAATGATCGCCTGCAGCGAGCGGTCGTATTCCGCCCAGCTGTGAAACTTCGGCGGCAGGCCCGTCCGGGGAACGTTGTCGAAGATCGTCAGGCGGTAACAGCTGAGCCCGGTGTCCTGCCCCTGCCAGAACGGCGACGAGCAACTGAGCGCCAGCAGGTGCGGCAGGAAATAGGTGAACTGGTTGAGCAAATCGATCCTGAGATCGTCATCCTCGACCCCGATATGCACGTGCATGCCCGAGATCAGCAGCCGCCGGGCCACGCCCGCAAGGTCGCGATCGAGCGTGTTGTAGCGTTCCTTGTCGGTGTGGTGCTGATCCTTCCAGTCGGCCGTCGGGTGGCAGCTTACCGCAAGGGGGGCCAGACCGTAGCGCCCGGCGATCTCGGCCACTGCGGTGCGCAGGCGTTTGAGATCGTCGCGCGCCTCGGAGATGTTTTGACAGACATTGGTGCCGATCTCGACCTGGCAGCGCAGGAATTCCGGTGAAACCTGGCCGCCCATTTCGGCCACGCAGGCATCCATCATTTCTTGCGGAGCTTCGGCCAGATCGTGCGTCTTGTGGTCGACGAGGAGATATTCCTCTTCGATGCCCATCGTGAAACTCGGTGCAGTGGGCATCGCTCCCTCCCCCAAGGTTTTTGCCATGAAAGCAGGAAGATGCTGGACCGGCAACGAAAAACAGCCGCGCGAGGCCCGGAACGGTCGACCGCCGCAACCCCGGCCGATTGGCGGATCGGCGGCAATCGGTTGCGCGGACAATGATTGTTTCCGAAGCTTCGGGACCTCAATTCGATGGCACAACCTCAAGGCGAATTGCCGCACTTGGCCTACGACCCGGAGGTCTGCCGGTTCAGGCCCGATTTTTAAGGCCGCGCTTGCCTTGAAATTCGCAAATACTTCGGCGATGGGCGAGTTGTCATTTGATTTTAAAGTAAAATTTCAAGACCGGGTGGCGTCATTGACACTTGCTTTGGCCTCAATTTGGTCTCACCAACACCATCTCGTTCCAGTGCTGACCTAATTCTGCCGTGATTCTTCGGGACCTTGAGTTGCAAGACATCCAAAGGGCGTTCCGATGACATCAGTTCCAATTGCGAATCTCGGCGAACTGGCCCGTTGCCGTTCGATCGCCGCGCTTGAAAACAGCGGCGGCTATACGATCGCCGAGGCGGAAGAGCGTTTCTGGCGGGAACGCGCCGTCGAAACGGTGCTGCGCCTGACCGCGGTCGTCTTGATCCTTGCGGGCTATCTGCAATGGTTTCTGCCGCATGCAATGCTGTTTGGGAATCCGGTTGTCGTACAGTCGGTCCTGACCGCGATGTGTGTTGGAACCGGCGTTACCCTCTATTTCTTTGCCTCGCGCGGATTCCGCAGGGCGCTGCGCGTCGACATCGACGGGCAGCAGATCGGAACGGCACGGCTCAACACCAAGGGCCGCAGCCTGACCGCGCGCGCGGTCCCGATGCGGCGGATCGAAAGCCTTTTCATAAACCGGCCCACCAAGGATCAGCCCCTGGCGGAATTGCGCGCCCGGGTCAGTGACGAGTCGGGCAGCCTCAGCCTGATGCGCGGGTCGGCGGCGGATATCGAAACGCTGCACCGGAGGCTGTGCCTCGACATCCGCCTGACACTGGCCACGGCCACGATTCAGCCGTCACGGGTCAAACCGACGTCGGGCGAGGTAGAGCGGCTGTTTCGAAGCAGCCGGTCCGCCGAGCGGCAGGCCGTGTAAGATCCCAAGCGACCGCGGAGGGGTCAGTCCATCGCCTTGAAATGGAACTCTCCGCCCTCCTTCAGGCCGGACGGCCAGCGCGAGGTGACCGTTTTCGTGCGGGTGTAAAAGCGGAAGGCGTCGGGGCCATGCTGGTTTAGGTCGCCGAAACCAGACTTCTTCCAGCCGCCGAAGGTGTGATAGGCCAGCGGCACCGGAATCGGGACGTTGACGCCGACCATGCCGATATTGATGCGGTTGGCAAAGTCGCGCGCGGTGTCGCCGTCGCGGGTGAAGATCGCGGTCCCGTTGCCGTATTCGTGGTCCATGGCGTACCCGAGCGCCTCTTCGTAGCTCTGGGCGCGCACCTGGGTCAGGACGGGGCCAAAGATCTCTTGCTTGTAGATATCCATGTCGCGGGTGGCCCTGTCGAACAGATGCGGGCCGACGAAGAACCCGTTCTCGTAGCCCTGCATCGAGAAATCGCGGCCATCGACCACAAGCTCTGCGCCCTGCTCGACGCCGGAATTGACCAGGCCAAGCACACGCTCCTTGGCGGCGGCGGTGACAAGCGGGCCGTAGTCGACATCGTTGCCGGCCGTGTAGGGGCCGACCTTGAGGTTTTCGATCCGCGGAACAAGCTTTTCGACCAGCTTGTCTGCCGTGGTGTCACCCACCGGCACCGCGACCGAGATCGCCATGCATCGCTCGCCCGCCGCGCCGTAGCCTGCGCCAACCAGCGCATCGGCGGCCTGGTCCATGTCGGCGTCGGGCATGACGATCATGTGGTTCTTCGCGCCGCCGAAGCATTGCACGCGCTTGCCGTTGGCGCATCCGCGGGAATAGATATATTCGGCGATCGGTGTCGAGCCGACGAAACCGACGCCCATCACGGTCCGGTTGTCAAGGATCGCGTCGACCGCTTCCTTGTCGCCGTTGACGACCTGCAGGATGCCGTCGGGCAGCCCGGCTTCCTGCATCAGTTCGGCCAGCATCAGGGGGACCGACGGATCGCGCTCCGACGGCTTCAGGATAAAGGCGTTGCCGCAGGAAATCGCCGGGGCGAATTTCCACATCGGGATCATTGCGGGGAAGTTGAACGGCGTGATGCCCGCCACCACACCCAGCGGCTGGCGCATCGAGTACATGTCGATGCCGGGGCCGGCGCTGTCGGTGTATTCGCCCTTCAACAGATGCGGCGCCCCGATGCAGAATTCCACGACCTCCAGCCCGCGCTGGACGTCGCCCTTCGCGTCCGGCAGGGTCTTGCCGTGTTCGCGGCTGAGCGCTTCGGCCAGCTTGTCCATGTCCCGGTTCAGCAGCCGGACGAACTCCATCATCACCCGGGCGCGGCGCTGTGGATTGGTGGCAGCCCATTGCGGTTGCGCCTCGGCGGCCTTGGCCACCGCCATGTCGAGCTCGTCTTTCGAGGCGAGCGGCACCCTGGCCTGAACCTCGCCGGTGGCAGGGTTGAAGACATCCGCAAAGCGGCCCGAGCTTCCCTTGACGTTGGTTCCGTCGATCCAGTGGCTGAGTTCTTGCATAGGTCCCTCCTCGGTGGCCGGTCCGGCCGTTGTGGCGGACCCTATATCCGGCGTTGGTCGGGGAAAAGAGGTGGGTTGGGAAATTCGCGCAACGCTGCGGGATTTCAAGCCCGCGCTTGACAGAACGGGCGCGGTGGGGCGACGCTGGGCCGAGGGAGATACAATCTGGAGGCTCCGAGATGCTCGTACATCAGATACTGAAGTCGAAGTCCGACGACGGGGTGGTGACGATCGGCCCCGATATCCCGGTGTCCGCCGCGGCAGAGCTTATGTCGAGCCGCCGCATCGGGGCGGTGATCGTGTCGGAGGACGGCAAGGTGCCGTTGGGGATCCTGTCGGAGCGGGACATCGTGCGGGAATTGGGGCGGCGCGGGCCGGGATGCCTGACGGACCGGATCGATGCGATGATGACCAAGGATCTGGTGATCTGCGTGCGCGACGAGGCGGCGACGGACGTGCTGACCAAGATGACCGAAGGCCGGTTCCGGCACATGCCGGTGGTGGAGGGCGGCGAGATGGTTGGGCTGATCTCGATCGGTGACGTGGTGAAGGCGCGGCTTTCCGAACTGTCGATGGAAAAAGAGGCGCTGCAAGGCATGATCATGGGGCATTGAGACGGCCCCGGCTCGGGTGGTCCCGTGGGACCGGCGGCAGGTCTTTGAGCTCATTCGGGACAGCGCTGACAAATCGCTGGGACGCGCGCTTTGAAATCGGGTACGCCTTGCGCGTGTCCCGGCCCCGGAGATTTCGGTGACGACAAGGCTCGCGGTTTGGCGAACGATGCGTCTTGAATGACGTGGCTGGTTTGGTTTTGGCCTGGAGCGGACATTAACCGGAATCTGAGAAGCCGCGCCATCGCCGACCCGAGGGGAAGCGACCGGGACCTATGGACGGCTCGATTTATCCCAGCAAAGTCCGATCGACTTCAACGCGATGCGCGCCGTCAGAAAATCGCCTCCCCTCCGGGGCGGGTCGGCGATGGCGCGGCGGCCTTCGGCCTTGATTCCGCGCCAGAAGACTGATTGCCAATGGCTCCATCAGGCCGAAACCGTCAGGATGCGGTTTCGTCAGGATATATCCCGATTTGGCGCCATCTTCTACGGTCCCGCTCTCCTAAGCCAAAGTGTGCCTTCGGCGGCGGGCGATCCCCCGGACGGCCCTTGTCGCGAGCTCCCCCAGGCTTGCGACTGGCCGTGCAAAAGGACGGTGGCGGCGGCGCAGCCGCGGGTGTATTGAAAGCCGCAATATTGTTGCGTTGACCCGCAAGCAGAGGATGCGCCATGCGGATAGGCCTTTATGCCGGAACATTCGATCCGATGACCTTGGGTCATCTCGATATCATCCGCCGGGCGACGCATCTGGTGGACCGGCTGGTGATCGGGGTCGCGGTCAATCGCGACAAGGGGCCGCTTTTCGATCTGGATGAGCGCGTGGCGATGGTCGCCGCGGCCAGCGACGGCCTGGGCAATTCAGCGACCGAGATCATCGTGTATCCGTTCGAGAACCTGCTGATCGACTGCGCCAACGACGTAGGCGCCACGGTGATCATCCGCGGCCTGCGGGCGGTGGCCGATTTCGAATACGAATACCAGATGGTCGGCATGAACCGGGTGCTCGATCCGCAGATCGAGACGGTATTTCTGATGGCCGAGGCCAAGTATCAGTCGATCGCGTCGAAGCTGGTGAAGGAAATCGCGCGGCTGGGCGGGGATGTTTCGAAATTCGTCACGCCCGAGGTGAGCGCGGCATTGCACCGCAAGCTCGGGCGCTGACCGGCCGCGTTCCGCGTTGAAGGATCGTTGTTTCGCCGTCCGGACGCACCGTTTGTGTCGTGTTGACGGCCCTCTCTGCGCCTTGGCGCGGAATTCCTCACTTTTATTGACGAAGTTCGTCGGCCAGTCCGATTGGACAGGACAGGATTTGATGGAGGTATTTTTTAGAGAAACGGAGAGTTTATTGGGGCAGCGGCGGCGCTACGGCCTTTTGGAGCGAAAGCGCCTTTTGCGCGATGGAGCGCCCTGATCGGAAGGGAAAATCGAAACGGTTCAGCGCGTTCTTGAGCTGGAAGCAGCGACGCTGATCCGACGGTCCAGGTGCGCTCGGCTGGTCCGCGCAGGCCGGGTTCCGCGTTTTGAGCCGGGCCTGAAACGTCAACGGGCCGGCGAATCCGCCGGCCCGTCAGGTCTGGGTTGCGTCGTCTGCGCCCTCCGGCGCGTCCTCCTCCCGCGCCATCGATCAATGGCCGTAGACGGCTTTGCGGGCGATCTTGCGGGCGTCGGGACGGTAGATGTCGAGGTCGAGGGCGGTGTCGAGCGGCATCGATTCGATTTCGGCAACGGTGCGTTCGTAGGCGATGCGCTTGCGTGCGATTTCGCGGATGGTGTCGATCAGGGTCATGTCGAAGGTCCTTTGCTGATGCGGGTTGTTCGTTTCCCCGCCCTAAAACTGGTGTGTATGTTAGCGCTAAACAAGCTACGTTTCCGCAGTGCGGCATTGCATGTTTTGCATGGCTGGGCGGGTTGCCTAATTCGTTGGCAGAAAAGAAAAAAGGCGCCGGATCCCGACGCCTTTCCATACCTCCGACGGCGAAGCGTCAGATCAGTTTGCCCATCGCCGCCGCCGTGTCGCTCATCCGGTTCGAAAAACCCCATTCGTTGTCGTACCAGGTCAGGATCCGGCACATCTTGCCTGCCATGACCTTGGTCTGGTCGGTGTGGAAGATCGACGAATGCGGGTCGTGGTTGAAATCCATCGAGACGAGTTTTTCGTCCGTGTAGCCGAGCACGCCGTTCAGCGGGCCGTTGCCGTCGGCCGCCTCGCGGATTGCGGCGTTGATCTCGTCCGCGCTGGTGTCGCGCGCGGCCTCGAAGGTCAGGTCGACCACCGAGACATTGGGGGTCGGCACGCGGATCGCGACGCCGTCGAGCTTGCCGTTGAGTTCCGGCAGCACAAGGCCCACGGCCTTGGCGGCGCCGGTCGAGGTGGGGATCATCGACATCGCCGCCGCGCGGGCGCGGTAGAGATCCTTGTGCATGGTGTCCAGGGTCGGCTGATCGCCGGTGTAGCTGTGGATCGTGGTCATGAAACCGTTGACGATGCCGATTGCGTCGTTCAGCACCTTGGCGGCGGGGGCGAGGCAGTTGGTCGTGCAGGACGCGTTCGAGACGACGAGGTCGTCCGACGTCAGCACGCCGTCGTTGACGCCGAAGACGACGGTCTTGTCGGCATTCTTGCCCGGCGCCGAGATCAGCACGCGCTTCGAGCCGTTTTCGAGATGCGCCTGGCAGGCCTCCTTCGAGGTGAAGATACCGGTGCATTCCATCACCACGTCCACATCCGACCACGGCAGGTCGGCGGGGTTGCGGATCGCGGTGACGCGGATCGGGCCGCGGCCGACATCGATGGTGTCCTCGGTAATGGTGACGGTGGCCGGGAATTTCCCGTGCACGCTGTCATAGCGCAGAAGGTGGGCGTTGGTCTCGACCGGGCCGAGGTCGTTGATCGCGACCACCTCGACGTCCGTGCGGCCCGATTCGATGATCGCGCGAAGTACATTGCGGCCGATGCGGCCAAATCCGTTGATAGCGACTTTCACAGCCATGGCTGGTCCTCCGATGGGGTCTGTGCGGCGTTTCGGGCCGGGATAATGATTGGAGGCGTTGAATGGCTTTTTCGCGCGCGCGTCAACCGAAACCGGGTGCGGCTTATCGCCAGAAGGCCAGCCATTCGATCAGTTCCATCAGCCGGCGGGCGACAAACAGCGGCACATCGAGGCCGAGCAGGAAATAATCGAGCGCAAGGAAGCCCAGGATCAGGGCGGCGAGCCACAGGGCGAGGGTATTGGTCATGGCCGGGGCTCATTTGCGGGCCGGGGGTCCGGATTCGGCGGGACCCTAGCGCAGCGGGCCGGGCGGTTGAAGGGGGTCAGCCGCGTGGCGAGAGATTGACGGCGTAGGGCCCCTTTTCGCCGTCCATCAGGCTGAATTCCAATTCGGTTTCCAGATCGAGCCGGTCCCAGCCGTCGCCGATGAGACTGTCGCGCTGGAAATAGACCTCGAGCCCGCCGGGCGTCTTGAGAAACCCATAGCCCTCTTCCGGGAACAGGCGGACGATGCGGCCATGGTGTTTTTCGGGATGCGCCTTGACATGGACGCCTTGGATCTTGCGGGCATAGTCGTCGAGCTGGCGGCGCGCGGCCTTGAAGCTGTCGCGGATCGCGATGTTGACATCCTCGTGGGCGCCGATGTCGCCGGGTTTGCGGTTGACCACGATGACCGTGCCGGGAACCTCCATCTCGACGGCGACGTGGAAATGGTGGCCCTTGCGGCCGTGCCGGTCGCTTTTTTCGACCGTGACGCGGCAGGAGGTGATGTGGTCGAAAGAGCGTTCGAGCACGGCGATCTTGCCGTGGATGACGTCTGTCAGGGCTTGCGAGGTGTCGAGGCCGCGAAAGACGATTTGCGGGTCGGTTTGCATGGCCGGTTTCCTCCTGTTGCGTGGCCTGAGTTTGGCGGGCCGGCGGCGTGGCGGACATGATCTGCGTCAAAACCGGCACGTGATCTGACCCACGTCAAGGTGCGGGCGCGCGATCTGTGACTGGATGGCTGGTGCAATCTGGGAGGAGATGATGAGCGCACTGGGCCTTAGGATCATCGACGAGTCGGTGCAGGCGGCGAATATCTGGATCAACGAGGTGAACGAGCGCACCGGCTGGGACCACAAGCAGCGGGCCTACCGGCTCTTGCGGCAGGTCCTGCACGTGCTGCGCGACCATATGAGCGTCGAGGAGGCGGCACAATTGGGGGCGCAGCTGCCGATCATGGTCAGGGGCATCTATTACGAGGGGTGGAACCCGTCGAAATGCCCGGTGACCGAGCGCAGCCGCGAGGGGTTCGTCGCGCGGGTGCAGGCGGCGTTCGCGACCGATCCCCTGGGCGACGCGCCGGAGGCGATCGCGGCGGTCATGGCGGTCTTGGACGCGCATGTCTCGGGCGGCGAGATGGAGAACGTTCGGGGGACGTTCACTGCCGAGATCAGGACGTTGCTGTGAACGTCGCGGGGAAAGCCGCGTCGGCACGGCTTTCCTGAAGCGGTTTCGAGACCGCTTCTTTGAAGGCCGTCCGAACGGCCTTCGCGCAAGGCGTGTCGAAACGCCTTGCCGCCCGCCGTCCCCGGTGGGCGCTCAGACCCGTGTGTCGGGCTGCCAGCGGCCTTCGATCAGGTCCTTGACCTTTGCAACCGTCGCCTCGGCGGTGATGCCGAACTGTTGGAACAACTCGCCCGCGGGCGCCGAGGCGCCGAAGCCGTGCATGCCGACGAACCCCGATTTCTCGCGTCGGCCGCGTTCGCCGAACAGCCAGCGGTCCCAGCCAAAGCGCACACCGGCCTCAATCGCCACACGGACCGGCCCGCCGGGCAGAACGCGGCGGCGGTAGGCGTCGTCCTGCATCTCGAAGAGCTCCCAGCAGGGCATCGAGACGACGCGGGTGCCGATCCCCTCGGCCTGCAGCAGATCGCGGGCCGCGAGCGCCACCGAGACCTCTGACCCGGTGGCGAGCAGGACGGCCTGGCGCTTGCCCTCGGCATCGGCGAGCACGTAACCGCCACGGGCGGACAGGTTGGAATTGGCGTGATCCGTCCGGACCGTCGGCAGACCCTGACGGGTCAGCGACAGGACCGTGGGGGTCTTGGTCTGGCCAAGGGCGATGTCCCAGGCTTCCGCCGTTTCCACCGCGTCGGCGGGCCGGATCACCAGCATGTTGGGCGTCGCGCGCAGCATCGCCAGATGCTCGACCGGCTGGTGGGTGGGGCCGTCTTCGCCAAGCCCGATCGAATCATGCGTGTAGACATAGACCGGCGCGATGCCCATGAGCGCGCTGAGCCGCATGGCGGCGCGGGCATAGTCGGTGAACACCATGAAGGTACCGCCATAGGCTTTCACCCCGCCATGCAGCGCCATGCCGTTCATCGCCGCCGCCATGCCGTGCTCGCGGATACCATAATGGATATAGCGGCCCTTGCGGTTCGACGGGTCGTGCACGCCCATGTCCGGCGTCTTGGTGTTGTTCGACCCCGTAAGGTCGGCCGAGCCGCCGATGGTCTGCGGCACGATCGGGTTGATGACGGTCAGCACCTTTTCCGAGGCGGCGCGGGTCGCCATCTTGGGCGCGGTTTCGGAGATCTCTCTCTTGAAACGCTTGATCGCGGCGGAAAGGCGCGGCGGCATCTCGGCTGCGAGTTCCCGCTCGAACTGCGTCTGGCGGCCTTTCGACAAGGCGGCAAGGCGGGCCTTCCACATCGCGTATTCGCCGCTGCCGCGCTGGCCGATGGCCTGCCATTGCGCCCGGACCTCCTCGGGAACGACGAAGGGCTCGTGGTCCCAGCCATAGAGTTTCTTGGTCTCGGCGATCTGGTCGGGATCGGTCAGGGCGCCATGGGCCTTGGCGGTGTCCTGCATCGGGTGGCCGAGGCCGATATGGGTCTTGCAGGCGATCATCGACGGGCGGCGCGACTTTCTGGCGGCGGTGATCGCGGCGTCGATCGCCTGCGGATCGTGGCCGTCGATTTCCTGGACGTCCCAGCCCGAGGCCTTGAACCGCCGCACCTGATCGGTGGCGTCGGCCATGTCGACGGTGCCGTCGATGGTGATGTTGTTGTTGTCCCAGAAGACGATGAGCTTTGACAGCTTCTGCATGCCCGCCAGCCCGATGGCTTCCTGGCTGACGCCTTCCATCAGACAGCCGTCGCCGGCGATGACATAGGTGTAGTGGTCGACGATCTTCTTGCCGTAGCGGGCACGCAGCACTTCCTCGGCCAGCGCGAAGCCAACGGAATTCGCCAGCCCCTGGCCGAGCGGGCCGGTCGTGGTCTCGATGCCCTTGGCGTGGCCGTATTCCGGATGGCCTGCGGTGATCGCCCCCCATTGCCGGAAATTCTTGATCTGCTCCAGCGTCATATCCTTGTAGCCGGTCAGGTGCAGCAGCGAATAGAGCAGCATCGAGCCGTGGCCCGCCGACAGGATGAAACGGTCGCGGTCCGGCCAGTCGGGCGCGTCGGCGTCGAATTTCAGGTGCTTTTCGAACAGCACCGTGGCGACGTCGGCCATGCCCATCGGCATGCCGGTATGGCCGGAGTTGGCGGCGGCCACGGCGTCCATCGCCAGCGTGCGGAGTGCCGCGGCGCGCATCCAGTGATCGGGGTGGTTTTCTTTCAGGTCGGCGATGTCCACGGGCGCGGGTCCTTGGCTGGTTGGGGCTATGCGTTGCGGGCGTGATAGCAAGGTCGGAGCGAAGATCAAGCGCGGCCCGTAAGCTATTGGCGGGAAAGGGGGCGCATTTCCCGAAGCGAATGGGTAAGATTGTGCTTGTGCGGCGGGTGGATTGATTCGCTGCGGCGCTGTGCCGGCATCAGACCGGCCGGGTGAGGACGAGGGACAAGGCGGATGACGGATATTGCAGAGCTGGAGCGCCGGATCACGGCTGCGCTGGACCGGATAGGTAACGGTGTCGGGCAGCTTGCGGCGGCGCCGGCGGAACCGGCGGCGGATGCCGCGGAAGTCGACGCGCTGCGCGAGGCGCTCGAGGCGGAGAAAACGGCGAATGCGCAGCTGGAAGAGCGGGTCAAGTCGCTGCACACGCAGCACGATGCCGAGGTGCGGGCGCTGGAGGACAAGCTGAAGGAGGCGGTCTCGAGCGGACGCGAGGCGATGTCGCAGGCGGCGGCCCTGCGCAAGGCGAACCAGCATCTGCAGTCGTCGGTTCAGGGCCTGCGGGACGCCGCGGCCAGCGGCGCGACGGAACCGCATCTGATCAATCAGGCGATGACGTCCGAACTGGAAGGGCTGCGGGCGCTGCGCGACGGCGACCGGGCCGAACTCGATGCGATCCTGTCCGAGCTGAAGCCGCTCTTGAAGGAGGCCAGCGATGCCTGAGGTGACGATTGCAATCGGCGGGCGGGATTTCACCGTCGCCTGCCAGGACGGCGAGGAACAGTATCTGCATGCCGCGGCCGCGTTGCTGGACACCGAGGCGACGGCGCTGACCGGGCAGGCGGGACGGTTGCCGGAGAACCGGATGCTGCTGATGTCGGGGCTGATGCTGGCCGACAAGGCGGCGGGGCTGGAGGATCAGCTGCGCGCCGCCGAGGACCGAGCGGCCGCGGCCGAGGCCGAGGCGGCACGCTTGCGTAACGCGCCGTCGCCGGTTGCGGAACGGGTCGAGGTGCCGGTCATCCCCGAGGCCGTGACCGACTCGCTTGCCGAACTCGCCGCCCGCGCCGAGGCACTGGCGGAGACGGTGGAGGAAAGGGCCGGGTAGGGCGGGGCTGCGCCGCCCGATTCCACGCCTGCAGCCAAAGGCAAACACGCGCGCCCGGCCCGCACCGGCCTTGCGATACACGCGCAACGCGTCGCGCGTCAGCCTTTCAGGTTGTCGCTCAGCGCGCGGCCGAGGGCGACGAACTCCTCGATGTCCTGCGGTTTGCGCAGCAGATGGCCGACGCGCACCCGCAGGCCGAAAGGGCCGCGCATGACCAGCGGCTGCTGGGCTTCGTTCTTTCCAGCCCGGGCATTGTTGAGTTCCGGCGCAAAGCGGACGGCGTCGAGGCTGGTCTCGGCCCCGCCCGAGGCCATCAGGTGGCCGGGGCCGTCGCTGTCGAGGCTGCGCAAACCTTGCGCCTCTTCGCCGAGGCCGCCGGTCATTTTGTCGAGCAGCCAGCGGCCGATGTCGCCGCCCATCAATCCGATCATCTTGTCGGCCATCGCCGCGGTCTTTTCGGGGATGTCCGGGCCCAGCACGGCCATGCCTTGGGGGATGCGCGCACCGGGGTCCTCGTACATCGACCAGCGCACGCTGCTGCCGCTGCCCGAAGAACTGCCGGCGGAACCGGACCGCGCATAGAGCGTGAGCGTCCAGCCTTCGCGTGGATCGGAAATCACCGTTTCGCTGCCCCTGCCGCCGCTGGCGGGGGTGAAATCGAAATGCCAGCCATTCCGGTCGGCCATCTGCCGCTGGGCCTCTTTCGCCCTGGCACCGGCGCGGACGGCAAAGGCGATCAGGGCCGTGCCGCCAAGCGCGGCGGCGGCGAAAAGCGCGATAAGCAATGGGTCCATGGGCAATGACCTGATCTGCAACGAAAAACGGGCGAGGCCGTTGCCCCGCCCGGTCAGGTTACCCTTTCGGACCGTCCGTGTCAGCCGTCAGGCGTTCGCCTCGCGGATCTTGTCGGCGGCGTCCTTGTCATAGGCGATGCCGTTTTCGTCGAACATGGTGTCCAGTTCGCCCGACAGGGTCATCTCGGTGACGATGTCGCAGCCGCCGACGAATTCGCCCTTGACGTAAAGCTGCGGGATCGTCGGCCAGTCGGAATAGTCCTTGATCCCCTGGCGAAGGCCGTCATCGGCCAGCACGTTCACATCGGCGAAATCGACGCCCATGAAATTCAGCACGCCCGCCACGCGGGAGGAAAAGCCGCATTGCGGCATCGACTTGGTGCCTTTCATGAACAGCACCACGTCATTGGCGGTGACGGTGTCTTTGATCTGGGTCTGGGCGTCGGTCATGTCAGCCTTTCCTTGTGTTCGGGAATGTTCGCCGTGTCGGTGAGGCCGGCGCTCTCCTCCGCGGCGGTCTTTGCTTTGGCCGTGTTGCGTTTGAAATCGTTCTGCGTGACAAAAAGCGTGCCGATGAAATCGGAAATCCAAGCCCCGATGCCTTTTGCGGCGCCTTCACACAGCTCTTGGATCATTCCGGCGCCTTTGTTGTCAGGGCGAGCGCGTGCAGGTCACCGGCAGGGCCGTCCATCGCGCCCTTCAGCGCGGCATAAACGGCGCGTTGCTGCTGAACGCGGTTCTTGCCACGGAAGCTTTCGTCGATGACGAGCGCCGACATGTGCACGCCGTCGTCGCCGCCGACCTGGATCGTGGCGTTGGGAAAGCTTTCGCGCAGCAGCGTTTCGATTTCGTGGGCCTGCATGGGCATGAAAGATGCGTCCTTGGCTGTTCATTTAGAAATAGATTGGCCGGGCGCGGTCTGCAAGGCGTGGGCGGTCGTCAAAATAAGTGCGCCTTGGCGCACGCCATGTGCATCCATCGCCGCCCGGGCCGGTCACATCCATTTCGATCGGATAGTGTGGCGCCGTCACAGGGTTTCGGGCAGCGGCACCTCGAGATAGACGCCGAACTCGGCGCCGAAATCACAGCTGACGCGGGCGTGAACCTTGCCTTGCCGGTCGAGAAAGCGCTGGCTGTCGGTGACAGGAAAGACGCCTTCGTGCCAGATATCGGCGTGGATATAGAGCCCCTGGCCGCCGTCGCACCAGAAGGCCACGACCTTGTCCGGCGTGATGTCGTCACCGGGCAGGGCGGCGGGGACGACGAAGGGTTTGTTGTCCAGCGGAAAAAAGAGCTGCCCGCCATCGGGGTGGTAGTTCATGTGCCACAGATAGACCGCGCGGCGGGGGGCGGATCGGGTTTCGGCGCTTGCGGTCCTGGGATCGGCGGCGGACCAGCCGAGCACATAGTTGCCCGCGACCGCCGCATTGGCGCCAAAGAGCACGTCGCCGCGCCAGTCGCTGTGGAAGATGCCTTCGGCCACGCCGCCTTCATCCCCGCTGTCTTCGTCGACGGGGCGCCATCCTTTCGCGGGCCAGCGCGTGATTTCGATCTCGAAGCTCTCGGGGTCATCGACCAGGCAGCCGTAGCCCTTGAGCGTCTCGCCGGTGGCACGGATCAGGGGCACCGGGTGCGCTGGAAGGCTGGGCTTGTCGGCTGCGTCGAACATATAGACGGGTGCGGTCATCTGGTGGCCTCCGTTAGCCGAGCGCGGCCTCGAAACTGGTGCGGAAGAGGGCGGACAGGTCGGCCAGCGGTGCCTCGGACGTGCCGAAACGCACCGACGTGCCGCCGAACTTTCCGACGCTGGCGATGGCGACGCCGGCCTGGCCGGCGGCAGTCATCAGGGCTTCTGCCTGGTCGAAGTTGCAGGCGATCAGATAGCGCGCCTGGTCTTCCCCAAAGAGCGCGCCGGTGTCCTGCAGATCCAGGGTGATGCCGACGCCGGCGGCTTCGGCAAGCTCAAAAGCGGCAAGGGCAAGGCCTCCGTCGGCGATGTCGGTGCAGGCGCGGATCAGATCCCTGTTTACGCGAACGAATTCGCCATTGCGCCTTTCGGCGTCGAGGTCGACCGGCGGGGCGTCACCGTCTTCGCGGTTGAAAACCTCGGCCAAAAGGGCGGACCGGCCCAGATGGCCGACGGCCGCGCCGATCATCACGGCGACATGGCCGTCGCGGACCTCGCCGGCGATCAGGTGGCTGTCGTCGGGGATCAGACCCACGGCGGCAATCGTCGGTGTCGGCAGGATCGCGGCGCCGTCGGTCTCGTTGTAAAGCGAGACATTCCCCGAGACGATCGGCATATCGAGCGCCTGGCAGGCCTCGCCGATGCCCTTGATCGCACCGACGAACTGGCCCATGACGGCCGGCTTTTCGGGGTTGCCGAAATTGAGGTTGTCGGTGGCTGCCAGCGGCCTGGCGCCAACGGCGGTGAGGTTGCGAAACGCCTCTGCCACCGCCTGTTTGCCGCCCTCGACCGGATTGGCGTGCACGTAGCGCGGGGTCACGTCGGAGGTGAAGGCAAGCATCTTGCCGGTGTCATGTACGCGGACGATGCCAGCGCCGAGACCCGGCGCGCGCACGGTGTCGGCCATCACCTGGCTGTCGTATTGCTCGTAGACCCACTGTTTGGCGGCGTAGTTCGGGCTGCAGATCAGCGCCCTGAGGCCGTCGATGGGGTCGATTTGCGGCACGTTGGCGAGCGGTTCGGCCGGCAGGGTGGCTCCCCATGGGCGGTCGTATTCGGGGGCCGTGCTGGAGAGCTTCGACAGCGGCAGGTCGGCCTTGACCGCGTTGCCGTGCAGGATCAGGAACCGGTCCTCGGCGATGGTTTCGCCGACGATGGCGAAGTCGAGGTCCCACTTTGCGAAAATCCCGCGTGCCTCGGCCTCTTTCTCGGGCTTCAGGACCATCAGCATGCGTTCCTGGGATTCCGACAGCATCATTTCATAGGCGGTCATCCCGGCTTCGCGTTGCGGCACGTCGTCGAGCTGCAGCTTGACGCCAAGGCCGCCCTTGTCGCCCATTTCGACCGCCGAACAGGTCAGGCCCGCCGCGCCCATGTCCTGGATCGAGATCACCACGCCGGTCTGCATCAGTTCGAGACAGGCCTCGAGCAGGCGCTTTTCGGTGAAGGGGTCGCCAACCTGAACGGTGGGGCGCTTTTCCTCGATGGTGTCGTCGAATTCGGCGCTGGCCATGGTCGCGCCGCCGACGCCGTCGCGGCCGGTCTTGGCGCCGAGATAGACCACCGGCATCCCGATACCGGAGGCGGCGGAGTAGAAGATCTTGTCGGCGTCGGCGAGGCCGGCGGCGAAGGCGTTGACCAGGCAGTTGCCGTTATAGGCGGGATGGAACCGGACCTCGCCGCCGATGGTGGGCACGCCAAAGCAGTTGCCGTAGCCGCCGATGCCCTCGACCACACCATGGACCAACTGACGGGTCTTCGGATGGTCGGGCGCCCCGAAGCTGAGCGAATTCATCGCGGCGACGGGCCGGGCGCCCATGGTGAAGACGTCGCGCAGGATGCCGCCCACGCCGGTTGCCGCGCCCTGATAGGGCTCGATATAGCTGGGGTGGTTGTGGCTCTCCATCTTGAAGACCACCGCCTGACCGTCGCCGATATCGACGACGCCCGCGTTTTCGCCGGGCCCGCAAATCACCTGCGGGCCGGTGGTGGGCAGGGTACGCAGCCATTTCTTCGAGGATTTGTAGGAACAGTGTTCGTTCCACATGGCCGAGAAGATGCCCAGTTCGGTAAAGCTGGGCGCGCGGCCGATGATGTCGAGGATGCGGGCGTATTCGTCCGGGCTGAGCCCGTGGGCTGCGATCAGGTCTTCGGTAATGTCCGGCTCTTGCATGCACGTCCCCCCGCCTTTGAACGGCGTCATACGGGATGCAGACCGGCAGGAAAAGGGACCGGTCGCGCCGAGGGATCCGTTGCGGTTGCCCCGTTGCACCGACACGCCGCCGCGCAATGCGCCGGGGCCGGTGGCGATCGCTGTGGAGGCCGGCCGAGCCGGCCGACGGAGCGGTCTTGGTGTGCACAAAAAAAGGCCGGGCTTTTGGCCCGGCCAGTCCAACAGGGAGGTATACGCCGAAAAGGAGAGTTGCCTCATCCCACAGCGTCAAGCTCGAACGTAGGCGCGCGCTTGCCGCCGATCAAGGCAGAATGCGTAAATACGATGCATTGCTGCCATGCAGCATATGCATATCTGCCACAGTTACAGGCGCGCCGCCTCATCCTTTTGCTTCCGGCGATAGGCGATGATCTCCTCCATCACGAAATCGCGGAAGGCAGAGATGCGCTTGGAGTTCCGCAGTTCCTCGGGATAGGCGAGAAACACAGGCACCTCGTTGGATTCGACATCCGGCAGGACACGGATGAGATCGGGGAAGTCCTCGGTCAGGTAGTCGGGCAGCACGCCGATTCCAAGGTCGTTCAGGACGCCCTGCAACACGCCGAAATAGTTGTTGACGGTCAAAAGCGAGCGGACGTCGTAGGTCAGCAGTTCCTGCACGAGGCTGGCACCGGCACTGACCTGAAAGCTGGTGGTGTTCTGGCAGATCAGGCGGTGGTCGGTCAGATCAGGCAGGGTCTCGGGCGTGCCGGTCCTTTCAAGATATCTGGGCGTTGCGTAAAGCCGCATGTGCACGCCCATCAGGCGGCGGCGGATCAGGTCGGCCTGGCTGGGTTCCTTCATCCGGATCGCCACGTCCGCCTCGCGCATCGGCAGGTCGAGCACACGTTCTTCCAGCATCAGGTCGATCTTCAGGTCGGGGTATTTTTCATACAACGCCGGCAGGCGCGGGGCGAGCCAAAGCGTGCCGAATCCGGTGGTGGTGGTCACCCGCAGTTCTCCGAACGCCTCTTCCCGGCTGTCGCGGATGCGCGCCTCGGCGGTGTCGAGGCGGCGGTTGATCGCGTTGGTGGCGTCGAACAGAAGCTCGCCCTGTTCGGTGAGAATCAGGCCGCGGGCGTGGCGGTGGAAGAGCGTGGCGTTGAGTGATTCCTCCAACGCGCGAATCTGGCGCGACACGGCCGATTGCGACAGATGCAGGGTCTCGCCCGCGTGGGTGAGGCTGCCGGCGTCGGCGACGGCGTGAAAGATTCTTAGCTTGTCCCAATCCATGATGGCGCAAGCCTTACCCGGATTCGGGCGCGCTGGTACAGAAATTAGCGGGACGCTTCATCCGACGGGCCTTTGAGGGATATCATTGAATTGATTTTGTAGGTCAGGAATTTTGACCTATAATGGGACTGATCAGTTCTTGGAAGTCGAGGCTTGTACCATGCGACAGGATGTGACGCTTCACGATCGGTTTGACCTGGAAAAGTCGCCCGTCTTGCTGAACGGCACGCAGGCGCTGGTACGGCTGATGCTGATGCAAAAGGCACGTGACCGGGCGGCGGGATTGAACACCGCGGGCTATATCTCGGGCTATCGTGGATCGCCCCTGGGCATGGTCGACATGCAGATGGCGCGGGCGCAGGAGGATCTCAAGGCGGCCGATATCGTCATTCAGCCCGGTCTGAACGAGGACCTGGCGGCGACGGCGCTGTGGGGGACGCAGCACGCGGAGTTGTGGGGCGAAGGCCGGTTCGACGGAGTCTTTGGCCTGTGGTACGGCAAGGGGCCCGGCGTCGACCGGTCCGGCGACGTGATACGGCACGCGAATTTCGCCGGCTCGTCGAAAAACGGCGGCGTGATCATGGCGCTGGGGGACGACCATACCGGCGAATCCTCCTCGACGTTGCACCAGTCCGACTGGGCGCTGGTCGATGCGAACCTGCCGGTTCTGTCGCCGGCGGGCGTGCAGGAAATCCTGGACTACGGGCTTTACGGCTATGCCTTGTCGCGGTTTTCCGGGCTTTGGGTCGGACTGAAGCTGATGAAGGACACCGTCGAGGCGACGTCGGTGGTCGATGGCCGTGTCGACCGGATGGCATTCGTCGAGCCTGCCATCGACATGCCCGAGGGCGGGTTGAACATCCGGCTGGACGATGAACGGATCGAGCAGGAGGAGAGGCTGGTCGATCACAAGAGGTTCGCCGCCGAAGCCTTTGCCCAGGCGAACAAAATCGACAATCGCGTTTGGGGCAGACCGGGGGCGAAGATCGGATTCGTCGCGGCCGGCAAGAACTGGCTGGACCTGACCCACGCGCTGTCGCTCTTGGGCATCGATGCGGACGAGGCGGCGCGGCTGGGGCTGACGACCTACAAGATCGGGCAGACCTATCCGCTGAACCGCAAGGGGATCATCGATTGGGCCGAGGGGCTGGACCTGATCGTCGTCGTCGAGGAAAAGCGCAAGCTGATCGAGTTGCAACTGAAGGAGGCGACCTATCACGACCGGCGCGGGCGCCGTGTGCTCGGCTGGCGCGACGAGGACGGCAGCGAGCTGTTTCCGACGCGCTTTGTGCTGGATCCGATCATGATCGCGCGCAAGCTCGGCGACATCCTGATCCGCGAGGGCCGCGGCAGCGATCGCTTGAAGGCCGCCAGGCAAGCCATTGCGGAAGATAACAGAACCGACAACGTCGTGGACGTTCCCGAGCGCACGGCATATTTCTGTTCGGGCTGTCCGCACAGCACGTCGACCAAACTGCCCGCGGGCAGCCGGGCTTATGCCGGGATCGGTTGCCACTATCTTGTCCAGGACATGGAGCGCGAGACGCTGGGCTTTACCCAAATGGGCGGCGAAGGCGCGAACTGGGTCGGAGAGGCGCCGTTTTCCAAGCGCGATCACATGTTCCAGAATCTCGGCGACGGGACCTACAATCATTCCGGCGTGCAGGCGATCCGGTTTGCCCTGATGGCGGGCGTCAACATCACCTACAAGATCCTGTTCAACGATGCCGTGGCCATGACGGGCGGCCAGGGCAACGACGGCGGGCTGACGCCGCAGCAGATCGCGCGCGAGCTCTTGGCGATGGGCGTGCGCAACGTGGCGCTTGTCTATGACGCCAAAGAGGATTTGGACCTGTCGGTTTTTCCCAGCGGGGTTACGCATCACGAACGTGCCGACCTGCTGAGCGTTCAAGAAAAATTCAAAAAATACAAAAGCGTATCTGCCATTATTTACGTCCAAACCTGCGCCGCCGAGAAACGTCGGCGGCGCAAGCGTGGCCAGTTTCCCGACCCCGACAAGCGGGTCTTCATCAACACCGATATCTGCGAAGGCTGCGGCGATTGCGGGGTGCAGTCGAATTGCGTGTCGATCGTGCCGGTCGAGACCGAGTTGGGCCGCAAACGGGCGGTCGACCAATCGTCGTGCAACAAGGATTTTTCCTGCGTCAACGGGTTCTGCCCAAGCTTCGTGACCGTGGCCGGCGCCAAAATCCGCAAGTCGGCCACGGCCTCGGTCGACGTGAGCGACCTGCCGATGCCGGCGTTGCCGCAGATCTACGGTACCCACAATGTCGTCGTTGCCGGCGTCGGTGGCACAGGGGCGGTGACCATCGGTGCGGTGATGGCGATGGCGGCGCATCTCGACGGCCAGGGCGTCGCGTTGATGGAGATGGCGGGGATCGCCCAAAAGGGCGGCGCCGTGCATATCCATTGCCGCCTGGCCAACCGGCAGGACGACATCAGCACCGTCCGGGTCGCGCCAGGAGAATGCGACACGCTGATCGGCGGCGATCTGGTCGTGAGCGCGGGGGCCAAGACCCTTGATCTGATCCGCACCGGGCGCACACGGGCCGTGGTGAACAGCCATGAGATCATTACGGGAGACTTCACCCGCAACCCTGATTTTCGCTTGCCCTCGGACCAGTTGGGGCTGGTCCTTGAACGTCGGATGCAGGACGGGCTGGTGATGTTCGACACCACGGATCTGGCCAAGGCGCTGTTGGGCGACACGATATTCTCCAACATGATGATCTTTGGCGCGGCCTGGCAGCGCGGGCTGATACCGCTGAGCCACGACGCGATTCTGCGGTCGATCGAATTGAACGGCGCCGCCGCGGAGCGAAACAAGCAGGCCTTCGAATATGGCCGGTGGGCGGTGCTGAACCCGGATGCCGCCGGCAGGATGACCAAGTCGAATGTGGTGGAGATGCCGCAGACGCTCGATGACAAGATCGCGTTCCGCGAGTCGCATCTGGTGGCGTATCAGGGTGCGCGGCTGGCCAGGCGATACCGCAAACTCGTGGACCGGTTCCAGGACGACCGGATGAAGGCAGCGGTAGCGGAAGGCTACCACAAGCTGTTGGCCTATAAGGACGAGTACGAAGTCGCCCGGCTGTTGCTGCAGACCGGAGAAAAGGCAAGGACCGAGTTCGACGGCGATTTGAAGCTGACCTATCACCTTGCACCGCCGATTCTGTCCAAGACGGGGCCCGACGGTCGCCCGGCCAAACGGGAATTCGGCCCGGGCGCGGTGCGGCTGTTCGGACTGCTGGCGCGGTTGAAGTGGTTGCGGGGCACACCGTTCGATCCGTTCGGCCGGACGGCGGAACGGCGGATGGAACGTGCATTGATCCGGCAGTTCGAGGCGGATATGTCCGCGTTGCCCGAGATGTCGGGCGACAAGCTGGAGGCGGCGGTTGCGCTGGCGGCACTGCCGTTGCAGATCCGTGGTTTCGGTCCGGTGAAGGCCGAAAACGAGGCCAAGGCGGCCAAGCGGCGCGAAGAGTTGTTGGCGGTTCTGCGGGCTCCGGGGGCAACGGTGAAACAGGCGGCGGAGTAATCGCGCGGGGCACGAACTTCGTATACACGTTACATGGTGTCGTTAAACTGTTACGACACGGTCGGGCAAGAAACGGGGTCAAGGCCGGATGGGGGCCAAAGGTCAAGCGACACGAGAGATCAGCTATGCCGGGTCGGCGCAGTCGAAGGGCGGACGCGCGGTCATCCGGATCGTCGAGAACGCCACCGGGCGGCTGCGGCTGATCAAGCGGGCGAAGGGGTACGAGCACGAGGTCGCGCGCGGGCGCGATTTCTGGCAGGTGATGGTCGAACGCTACGGGCTGAGCCTGAACGTGGTGGGCGGCCGGTTGGACAACATCCCGGCCGACGGGCCGCTGATTTTGATCTCGAACCACCCCTACGGCATCCTCGACGGCCTGATGATGGGCCATATCCTGAGCCTGGTGCGGGGCGATTTCCGGATTCTGGCGCACCGGGTGTTCCGCAAGGCCGAAGAGCTGGACAAGATCATCCTGCCGATTTCGTTCGACGAGACCAAGGAGGCGATGAAGCTGAACGTCACGACTCGGAAAACGGCGTTGCGGTACCTGGCGGATGGCGGCGCGATCGGGATCTTTCCGGGCGGCACGGTCGCGACGTCGAAAAAGCCGTTTTCCCAGCCGCTGGATCCGGCCTGGCGGACCTTTACCGCCAAGATGATCGCGAAATCCGATGCGACGGTGGTGCCGATCTATTTCGACGGTCACAATTCGCGGCTGTTCCAGGTGGCGAGCCACCTGCACTATACGCTGCGCATGGCGTTGCTGATCAACGAATTCCGCGCGCGGGTCGACGAGCCGGTCAAGATCGTGGTGGGCGAGCCGATCGCGAAATCCGACCTGGACGCGCATCGCGATCCGAAATCGATGATGGATTTTCTGCGGCTGCAGACGTATGCCCTGTCGCCGAAACCGCTCGAATCCATGGACTATGGGTTTGAGTTCGAGGATCGGTGGAAGGCTTGAGCTAATTGGCCGTTGGCATTTTCGATTCGGGTCTGGGCGGGCTGACCGTTCTGGAGGCAGCGGCGCGGGCGTTGCCCGAGGTGCCCTTCGTCTATTTCGGTGACAATGCGCACACGCCCTACGGGGTGCGGGATCCTGACGATGTCTATGCGCTGACCACGGCAGGCGCTTCGCGGCTGTTCGAGGCGGGGTGCGATCTGGTGATTCTGGCCTGCAACACGGCCAGCGCCGTCGCCTTGCGCCGGATGCAGGAAAACTGGGTGCCGCGCGACAAGCGGGTGCTGGGCGTGTTCGTGCCGATGATCGAGGCGCTGACCGAACGGCAATGGGGCGACAACTCGCCACCGCGCGAGGTCGCGGTCAAGCATGTGGCCCTGTTTGCCACCCCCGCCACCGTGCGCAGCCGCGCGTTTCAGCGGGAATTGGCGTTTCGCGCCATAGGGGTGGACGTCGAAGCTCAGGCCTGCGGGGGCGTCGTGGATGCCATCGAGGATGGCGACATGATCCTGGCCGAGGCGCTGGTACGGTCCCATGTCGACGCGCTGAAGCGCAAGATGCCGGAGCCGCAGGCGGCGGTGCTGGGATGCACGCATTACCCGATTGTCGAGGACACGTTTCAGGATGCGCTGGGGGCCGGGGTGGAGGTTTACAGCCAGCCCAGGCTTGTGGCCGCCAGCCTTTCGGACTATCTGCAGCGCCATCCGAGCATGTACGGAACCGGTGACACGGCGATGTTCTTGACCACGGGCGATGCCAGACGCGTGTCGGATCAGGCGACGCGCTTCCTGCGACGAAAAATCGAGTTCGTCGCGGCCTGACGGCCTTTGCCTTTTTCGTTTCCGACATTCCGGAGTCTGACATGACCCATTCCATCGCCATTCTGGGCGCATCCGGCTACACGGGCGCCGAACTGATCCGGCTGATCGCCACCCATCCATCCATGCGGATTGCCGCCCTGTCCGCCGACCGCAAGGCGGGCCTGGAGATGGCGGACGTGTTCCCGCATTTGCGGCATCTCGATCTGCCGCGGCTGGTGAAGATCGAAGAGATCGATTTTTCCGGACTCGATCTGGTGTTCTGCGCCTTACCGCATGCCACATCGCAGAGCGTTATCAAAGCCTTACCCGCCAATGTTAAGGTCGTCGACCTCAGCGCGGATTTCCGGCTGCGCGATCCGGACGCCTATGCCAAGTGGTACGGCAAGCCGCATTCGGCCCCGGATCTGCAGGGCGACGCGGTCTATGGATTGACCGAGTTCTACCGCGACCGGATCCGGGGTGCGCGGCTGGTCGCCGGGACGGGATGCAACGCCGCCACCGGGCAGTTTGCGCTGCGGCCCTTGATCGAACAAAAGGTGATCGATCTCGACGAGATCATCATCGATCTGAAGGCCGGCACCTCAGGTGCCGGACGGTCGCTGAAGGAGCATTTGCTGTTTTCCGAGCTGTTCGAGAACGTTAAGGGCTATTCCTTGGGTGGAACGCACCGGCATCTGGGGGAGTTCGATCAGGAGTTTTCCGCCATTGCCGGACGCCCCGTGCAGGTGCAGTTCACCCCGCATCTGATCCCGGCGACGCGCGGCATTCTGGTGACGGCCTATGTGCGGGGCGACGCCGAAACGGTGCACAAGGTGCTGGCGGCGGCCTATGCGCAGGAGGCGTTCGTCGAGGTGCTGCCGCTTGGCCAGGCGCCCGCGATGAAGGATGTGCGGGGGTCGAACTTCGTACATATCGGCGTGGTGGGCGACCGCAGGCCGGGGCGGGCGACGGTGATCGCGACGCTCGACAATCTGACCAAGGGCTCCAGCGGGCAGGCGGTTCAGAATGCCAACCTGATGCTGGGCCTCGATGAGACGACCGGTCTTTTGGCGCCGCCTTTGTATCCATGACTGCGCCCCCTATTTGAGGTAGGTCAACGACGTCGATGGCCCGGCATGGCATCCGGGCCGGCAGGAGGAGCGATGAAAGGTCTCAAAAAACAACGCCGGATCCAGGTGATCCTTGTGGCCGCGGTGGCGCTGGCGCTGTCGACGGCGTTGATCGGCTACGCGATGCGCGACGGGATCAATTTCTTCCGCGCGCCGAGCCAGGTGGCCGAGGAACCGCCCGCGCCGACCGAAACCTTCCGCCTTGGCGGGTTGGTCGAAGAGGGCACGCTGGTGCGGGGTCAGGGCGAGACCGTGACCTTCAGCGTGACCGATGGGGGGGCGTCGATCCCGGTGGCCTATACCGGCGTGCTGCCGGACCTGTTTGAAGAGGGTCAGGGCATGGTCGGTACCGGAAAGTACATCAACGGCGTCTTTCAAGCGACTGAAATATTGGCAAAACATGACGAAACCTATATGCCGAAAGAGGTCGTCGACGCGCTGAAGGACCAGGGCGTCTATCAGGAACCGAGCGGTTAGGTTCCGAAAATTTAACCGAAATCGACAACGCTCTGCCCCGTTTTCCTGAGCATTGGGGCACAAGCGACATGAAATCGGTTGAAGCGATTGCAGACGAAATCATCGCCCGCGAGGGCGGTTACGTGAACGATCCCGACGATCCGGGCGGGGCGACGAAATTCGGCGTGACCATCGGCACAATGGCGCGGCTGGGGCTCGATCTGGACAAGGACGGCCGCATCACGCCAGAGGATGTCAAGCGGCTGACCAAGGCGCAGGCGCGGCAGATCTTTGTCGATCACTATTTCCACCGGCCGCGAATCTCGGCGCTGCCGCGGACGCTGCAGGCGAGCGTGTTCGACATGTTCGTCAATGGGGGCGCGAACGCGGTGAAGATCCTTCAGCGGCTGTTGAACGACATGGGGCAAAGCGTCGCGGTCGACGGCGCCATCGGGCCGCAGACGATCGAGGCCGCGCGGATTGCCGAGGTCAGCGCACCGGATCATCTGGCCGACGCCTACGGGATCGCGCGGCGGAACTACTACTACGCCCTGGCGGACCGGCGGCCGGCGTCGCGGAAATACGCCCGCCGCCGCGACGGCGGCAAGGGCGGCTGGATCCGGCGGGCCGAGGAATTCATCACGCCGCGCTATCATCTGACCGAGGCCGAACACCGCCGGAGGGTGGCGGCATGGGGCTGATCGACGGAGTGTTCGGGCTGCTGTTCGGCAACGGCCGCAACGTGATCAGGGACACCGCCGAGGTGTTCCGCGAGAATGCCGAGGCGGGGGCGGCGCGCCTGCACGACATGCGGGTGGCCACGCTGGAGCAGTTCGCGTCCGAGTTCGCGGTGCCCCGGAAGGGCTGGTTCGACCGCTTCATGGATGCGCTGAACCGGGTCCCGCGGCCCGCGCTGGCGTTGGGAACGCTGGGCTTGTTCGTGTCGGCGATGGTCGATCCGATCTGGTTTGCCAGCCGGATGCAGGGGATATCGCTGGTGCCCGAACCGCTCTGGTGGCTGCTGGGTGCGATCGTATCCTTCTATTTCGGAGCGCGGCATCAGGCGAAGGGGCAGGAATTCCAGCGCTCGATCGCCGCGACGATGGCGCGGGCGCCGGAAGTAACGCGGAATATCGACAGCCTGCGGGCGCTGAACGCCGGCGCCGGGCAGGTCGGAGCGATCCGGGACGATCTGGGCGCCGGCGCCAATCCGGCGCTGGAGGACTGGAGGCGGGCGGATGACCGATGAGTGGCGCCGGGCGATCGAGAAGCGCCTGCAAAGCCTCGAGCTGCGCAGCGCGGTCGACGAGGTGCACCGCAGCAATGTCGAGGGGCGGCTGAGCGGGATCGAGGAGGCGCTGAAATGGCTGGTACGCGTGATCCTGGGGGCGTTGCTGATGGGGGCGATGGGGTATGCGCTGGCCGGCGGGCTGACGCCGGGGACATGAGAACTCGGATCGGCTGACGCCGATCCGGCCTGCGCGAGAGAGGCTGTCCGCCCCTCTCGTGCGCTCTCCGGGGATATTCCCGGCAGGATGAGGCGTCCGGACGCGCGATTGCGGCTGTCTGGCGAGCGTTCCAGATAATACTTACGCGACATCCGCGCGCAGGGAATTGGCCTTGGGGCGGGTCCCGCCTATGATCTGCTCCATGATCGTTGAGATGGGACATTTCGCGCTGATCCTGGCCTTTGTCGTGGCGGTGGTTCAGATGATCGTGCCGCTGGTCGGGGCGCAAAAGGGCTGGCGGGGCTGGATGGCGGTGGCCGAGCCTGCGGCATCGGCGCAGTTCCTGCTGACGGGCGCGGCCTTTGCCGCGCTGACCTATGCCTTCGTGACCTCCGATTTCTCGCTGCGGCTGGTGGTGCTGAACTCGCATACCGACAAGCCGATGATCTACAAGATCAGCGGGGTCTGGGGGAACCACGAGGGATCCATGCTGTTGTGGATCTGGATCCTGACGCTGTTCGGGGCCTGCGCGGCTTGGTTCGGCGGCGGGCTGCCGCCGACCCTGCGCGCCAGGGTCTTGGCGGTGCAGTCGGCGATAGCAGTTGCCTTTTTCGCTTTTATTCTATTCACTTCCAACCCGTTCCTCAGGTTGGAAGTGCCGCCGATGAACGGTCAGGACCTGAACCCGCTGCTGCAGGATCCGGGATTGGCGTTTCACCCGCCGTTTCTCTATCTGGGCTATGTCGGGCTGTCGATGTCGTTCAGCTTTGCCGTGGCCGCACTGATCGAGGGGCGGGTCGACGCGGCCTGGGGGCGCTGGGTGCGGCCCTGGACGCTGGCCGCCTGGCTGTTTCTGACCATCGGCATCGCGCTGGGGTCGTGGTGGGCCTATTACGAACTGGGCTGGGGCGGGTTCTGGTTCTGGGACCCGGTCGAGAACGCCTCGTTCATGCCCTGGCTGATCGCGGCGGCCCTGCTGCATTCGGCCATCGTGGTCGAAAAGCGCGAGGCGCTGAAAGCCTGGACCATCCTGTTGGCGATCCTCGCCTTTGGATTTTCGCTGATCGGGGCGTTCATCGTGCGGTCGGGCGTGCTGACCTCGGTTCACGCCTTTGCCAACGATCCGGAGCGCGGCGTCTATCTGCTGGCGATCACGGCGATTTTCATGGGCGGGGCGCTGACGCTTTATGCCGCCCGGGCCGGCGCGATGGAGGCCAAGGGCGTATTCAGCCTGGTCAGCCGCGAATCCGCGCTGGTGGCGAACAACATCCTGCTGGCGGTCTCGTGCTTTGTGGTGTTCATCGGCACGGTCTGGCCGCTGATCGCCGAGATGGCGTTCGACCGTAAGCTGTCGGTCGGACCGCCGTTTTTCGACGCGGCCTTTACCCCGTTCATGGTGGCGCTGGCGGCGATCCTGCCCATCGGCGCGCTGCTGCCGTGGAAACGGGCTCGGCTGGGGCGGACGATGCGGCCCCTGTGGGGCGTGCTGGCGCTGGCGATCGCGGCGGGCGCCCTGACCTGGTCGATGCAGACCGGGCGGTCGGCGCTCGCGCCGGTGGGGATGATCCTGTTCGTCTGGCTGATCGGTGGCGCCGCGGCCGAGCTTTGGCAGCGGTCCGGCCGGAACGAATTTTCGGCGAAAATTCGTCGCCTGGCGCGTTTGCCAAGGGCGGACTGGGGCAAGGCGGTGGCGCATTCGGGCCTTGGCGTGACGATCTTCGGGGTCGCGGCGCTGACCGCCTGGCAGCTGGAGGACATCCGGGTGGCGCAGGTTGGCGACAGCTTCGAGGTCGGGGCCTATCGGATCGCCCTGAACGATGTCGTGCGCGAACGCGGGCCGAACTATTTCACCGTCAAGGCGGATATGTCGGTCTTCCGCGGCGGGCGCGAGGTGGCACGGCTGTTTCCGGAAAAGCGCGACTATCCGGTGGCGCAGATGCCGACGACCGAGGCGGCGATCGACAACGGCGTGTTCCGCGACGTCTATCTGGTGATCGGCGACGCGCAGGCGGGCGGCGGCTGGGCGGTGCGCACCTATATCAAACCGTTTGCGAACTGGATCTGGGCGGGCTGCATCATCATGGCCCTGGGCGGGTGCCTGAGCCTCAGCGACCGGCGCTACCGAGTTGCCGCCGGGGCGCGGAAGGCGCCCGCCACGGCGGTGCCGGCGGAATGAGGCGGATCGTCCTGATCCTTTGCCTTCTGGCGGCACCGGTCTGGGCGGTGCAACCCGACGAGATCTTGGACGATCCGGTGCTGGAGGACCGGGCGCGGGAATTGTCGAAGGGTCTGCGCTGCCTGGTCTGCCGGAACGAAAACATCGACGAATCGAATGCGGAACTGGCGCGCGACCTGCGGCTGTTGGTGCGCGAGCGGCTTGTCGCGGGGGACAGCGACGCGGCGGTCATCGACTTCGTGGTCGACCGTTATGGTGAATATGTGCTGCTGAAGCCGACGGCGACGGGGTCGAACCTGCTGCTTTGGGTCGCGGGACCCGCGATGCTGGTCGTGGCGTTGGGGATCGGCGGGCTCTATCTGCGCCGCCGCAGCGGCTCGCCCGCGCCCGACGACAGGCTCAGCGCCGAGGAAGAGGCCCGGCTGAAGCGGATTCTCGAAGAATGACGGCGCGTCGCCCTTTTCGATCCTGACCGCGCCGCTATGCTCCGCCGCAGAACTGGACGGAGCGCGCGATGAATTACGAAACGATCACCTACGACCTGACCGGCGGGCTGGCCGTCATTACGCTGAACCGCCCGGACGTGATGAATGCGCTCAACACGCAGATGCGGGCGGAACTGCTCCATGCCGTCAAGGAGGCGGCGGGCAATGCGCGGGCGATGGTGCTGACCGGGGCGGGCCGGGCGTTCTGTTCCGGCCAGGATCTGGGCGACCGGGCGAACGCCGCGCAGGTGGATCTGGAACGGACGCTGCGCGACGAATATGAACCCCTGTTGCGGGCGATCTACGACAGCCCGGTCCCGACGATTTCCGCGGTGAACGGCGCGGCGGCGGGGGCCGGGGCCAATATCGCGCTGGCCGCCGACGTGGTGATCGCAGCCGACTCGGCGGTGTTTCTGCAGGCCTTCACCCGCATCGGGCTGATCCCGGATGCGGGCGGCACCTATTGGCTGCCGCGGCAGATGGGCTTTGCCAAGGCCATGGGCGCGGCGCTGTTCGCCGAACCCATTGGGGCGCGGCAGGCCGCGGACTGGGGCATGATCTGGGAGGCGGTGCCCGACGAGGGGTTCGAGGCGCACTGGCGCGCGCGTGCGGAAAAGCTCGCCGCCGGACCGACCGCCGCCTATGCGCGGGCGAAACGGGCCCTGCGGGACAGCTATGCCAACGATCTGGACGATCAGCTGGCGCTCGAGGCGCATCTGCAGGGCGAATGCGGCAAGACCCGGGATTTTCAGGAGGGCGTTCTGGCGTTTCTGGAAAAACGCCCGCCCCACTACGAGGGGCGGTGACCGAGCCTGCGAAGGGTTGAACGCCCGCGGTTCCGCGCGGTAGCCTGCGGCGATTTTCGGGGCCCGCGGCGGCGGGCTTGCTGACAGGGACATTGCCGATGCCGGTTGTCGAGGCCCGCGACGAGATCGTCGAGAATTTTTATCGTGTTCGGCGGATGCTGGGCTATCTGGGCCTGGCGCTGCCGCTGACGCTGATCCTGGGCGGGCTGCCCTTTGACATCTCGGAACCCTCGCTCAGCGACTATTTCCACACCCTGATGCGGGACATCTTCGTGGGCATCATCTTTGCCATCGGGGTGTTCCTGCTGTGCTATACCGGGTTCCGGCCGAAGTCGGAGGAGCGGTTTTCCGACGATCTGGTGACCACGCTGGCCGGCATCGCCGCCCTGCTGGTGGCCTTCGTGCCAAATCGCGGCACGCTGAACACATCGAACGACCCCCAGGCGCTGGCGCAGCATATCTTTGGCGTGACGGCCTGCGACTACATGCATCACGCCGCGGCGGGCACGTTCCTTTTGTGTATGGCCTATCTTGCCGGCTTCAGGTTCGCCCGGACGGCCAAGCCGATGCGCCGTCGGATCTATGTCGGCTGTGCGTGGATCATCTTCGCCGGGTTCCTGCTGACCTGCGTCTCGGCGGGTCTGCGCAAGCTCGGGACGCCGGCACAGACCGCATTCGTCGTCGACAATCAGCTGGTCTTCTGGTTCGAGGCGATCGGCGTCTGGGCGTTCTCGATCGCGTGGCTGGTCAAAGGCCAGCGTGACCGGGAGATCATCCGCGCGGCACGGGCGGACGGGCAGGGGCCGGACATCGCTGCCTGACCGTCATGTCCGCCCGGCGATCTGATCGGCGAACCCGTGGTTCTTGTCCCGGTGCCCGGCCTCGTCGGCGCGGATCACCAGAACCACGTCGCACAGGCGGGCGTCCGGCGGCAGGTTCCAGTAGTCGATGGCGATCTGCGGGGCGGCGACGTTCTCGGCCCGGCCTGCGTCGATCTCTTCGAGGTAGTGTGTATAGCTGACCACCGCTTCTTCCTCGAGATAGCCCACCATGCGGTGCGCCGAGCGCGGGGCGAAGAGGTAGAGGAAGAAGTAGAAATTGTAGAAGATGGCTTGCGCGATCATGATGATGAAGCGTTCGATCCGCGTCGGTTCGGCGATGTGGATGAAGGTCATCAGATGCATGCGCTCGTTGTCGGCCTCGTCGATCAGTTCCTTGATCCATCCCTGGTCGTCGCGGATGTGGCGGATCGCCTTGAGGTGCTGCAAGAGGCCGCCGACCATGCCGGGAACCGCGGCCACGGTTTCCAGCACCACGGCGCGATGCCCGTAGCGGTTGGCAAAGAACCTGTCGGCAAAGAACCGCATGAACCTGACCGTGCGGAAGGCGATTCGGTCATGGATGTCGCGCGGCACATGGTGGCTTTGCCGAAACGCGCGGGTATCGACCGGCTGCATCGATCTGCTCCTGATGTTTTTCCTACGCAATAAATAGGCCTTCCCCGCCGGCTTTCAGGTGCCTGAACCTGCGGCATAAGCGCAGTCTGTGCTGCATCTTTGGTCAATCACCGGGCGCAAGAGGGCCGTTCCGAAAATGGGGGGACCTCATGGCTGTTTTCCCCTCGAAGCTGACCGGTGGGTGCTGTAGAGGATGAACAGTTGAGTCAGCCGGTGCCTTGGGGGGCAAATTCATGGTGCAGCGTAGCTTTGCAGCCTTCGATAACGAGGCATTCACGGTCGATCCGAGTTCACCGTCGGGCACCCCCGGCGATCCGATTATCAACAACTCCAATACGCCGGTGGGGCAGATATTCACCTTTTTGGCCGGGTTCCCGTATCAGACGATCACGCTGGAAGACACCTCGTCGACACCCGACCGGTTCAACGACGATGATCCGAACAACCATGTCATCGTGAACGGCAGCGGCCTTGTGGCAAGCGGCACGCGGGTGGAATCCGAAAGCTACCACTATGTCCGGCAGCTCGATGACAATGGCGATCCGTTCGGGCCCCGGATCACCATCACCGTGTTCTCGCGCGACGGTGTGACCCAGCGGATCTGGGGTATGGCCTCGGACACCGAACTGGTGCCGGGGGCAAGCTATGTGAAGGTGGGCGGCAGCAACAACGGCACCTCGCTTTACAACGATTTCGTGCCCTGTTTCACCGCCGGAACCCGCATCGCGACGGCACGGGGGGAATTGCCGGTCGAATCGCTGCGGGAAGGCGACCGGGTGATCACCCGCGACAATGGCATTCGCGAAATCCGCTGGGTGGGCCACAACACCCTGGACGTGGCCGCGCTGGACCGCGACCCGTCAAAGCGTCCGGTCCGTATTCAGGCCAACGCCTTCGGGCCGGGCCGGCCGGTGCGCGATCTCTATTTCTCGCCCAACCACCGCATTCTGCTGACCGAGCCGGGCACCTTGCTCTGGTACGGCGAAAGCGAGGTGCTGGCGGCGGCAAAGGACCTGGTGGGCCGATCCGGGGTCGCGGCGGCCCCGGTGAGCCGCGTCACCTATGTCCACATCCTGTTCGACCGCCACGAGGCAGTGCTGTCCGAGGGCATGTGGAGCGAAAGCTTCCTGCCCGGTGTCGTGGCGATGAACGGGCTGGAAGCGGCGCAGCGCCGCGAAATCCTGCACCTGTTCCCCGAAATCGATGCGAAGGCCGGCGCGGCCTTTACCCCCGCGCGCCGGATCCTGCGGCATTATGAGGCGCGCGTCCCGGCCTGAGCCGCCTGGGCGCAAGGCTAGCTCGCGCCGGGTCGGGGCAGGGCGAAGTAGACGCTGTCGGACCATTCCCCGCCGACGCAGAACGTGTCGCGGGCAAAGCCGGTGACCCGGAACCCGAGACGGGTGAGCAGGCCGACTGAGCGAAGGTTGCGCGGATCCGCATCGGCGGTGATCTGCGGAAGGTCCGTGGTGGCCCAAACGTGATCGATCACCGCCGAAATGGCCTCGCCCGCAAAACCCAGGCCCCAGTGGTCCGGATGCAGGATAAAGCCGATTTCAGTGCCGGTGTGGATGCCGCCAAGCCCGATCACCGTTCCCTCGTGATCGAAGACGAAATACAGGTTCAAATCCGGCGACTTGAGCTTTTCGAGCGACGAGCGCGTATCCTCGACCGCCTCATGCGGCGGGTTGGACCAATAGCGCATCGCCCGGGCATTGCTGAAAATCCGGAAGAGCGGCGCAAGATCGTCGTCCCGCGCCGCCCTGAGCGTCAGCCGGTCGGTGGCAAGACGGGTCAGCGGTCTTCCACGTTCACGTAGTCACGTGTCGTGGCACCCATATAAAGCTGCCGTGGGCGGCCGATCTTGTGCGCCGGATCTTCGAGCTGTTCCTTCCACTGCGAAATCCAGCCCACCGTCCGCGACACCGCGAAGATCGGCGTGAACATCGAGGTCGGAAAGCCCATCGCCTCGAGGATGATGCCCGAATAGAAATCCACGTTCGGGAACAGCTTTTTCTCGGCGAAATAGGGATCGGCCAGCGCGGCGCTTTCCAGCTCCTTGGCGACCTGCAGGACCGGGTTGTCGTCGACGCCCAAAAGCTCCAGCACCTCGTCGGCGGATTGCTTCATCACCTTCGCGCGCGGGTCGAAATTCTTGTAGACGCGATGGCCGAAGCCCATCAGTCGGAACGGGTCGCCTTTGTCCTTGGCGCGGTCGATGAACATCGGGATCCGGTCGACCGTCCCGATCTCGCGCAACATCTCGAGACAGGCCTGGTTGGCGCCGCCATGGGCAGGCCCCCAAAGGCAGGCGATGCCCGCGGCGATGCAGGCGAACGGGTTCGCGCCCGAGGACGAGGCAAGGCGCACGGTCGACGTCGATGCGTTCTGTTCGTGGTCGGCATGCAGGGTGAAGATCCGGTCCATGGCGCGGCTGAGGATCGGGTTGACCTCGTAATCCTCGGTCGGGACCGCGAAACACATGCGCAGGAAGTTCGAGGCATAGTCGAGGTCGTTGCGGGGATGCACCAGCGGCTGGCCGATATGATACTTGAAGGCCCAGGCGGCGATGGTCGGCATCTTGGCGATCAGACGGATCGAGGCGACCTCGCGCTGCCAGGGGTCGGTGATGTCGGTCGAGTCGTGGTAGAACGCGCTCATCGCGCCGACCACGCCGACCATGATCGCCATCGGATGCGCGTCGCGGCGGAAGCCGCGGAAGAAATAGGTCATCTGCTCGTGCAGCATGGTGTGCATCGTGACGCGGTTCTCGAAATCCTCGAGCTGTTCGGCCGACGGCAGTTCGCCATAAAGCAGCAGATAGCAGACCTCGAGGTAATGCGACTTTCCGGCCAGCTGGTCGATCGGATAGCCCCTGTGCAGCAGCTCGCCCTTGTCGCCGTCGATGAAGGTGATGGTGGAATCGCACGACGCGGTCGAGGTGAAGCCCGGGTCATAGGTGAACACCCCGCCCTCGGCATAGAGCTTGCGGATATCGATGACATCCGGCCCCGCCGTCGGCGAATGCATCGGCAGTGTGAGTTGCTTGTCGTCGAAGCTGAGCGTTGCCGTCTTGTTGGTTATCGTCATCCTCATCCCTCTTGTCGCTGGGCCACGCCGGGGGCGGGCGGGTCACACTCGGACGGGCCGGGTTCGGTCAGCCCGTTGCGTCAGCCAGCCGCGCAAGCGTTTCCTCGCGGCCGATGACGAGCATCATATCAAAGACACTGGGGGAAACCGTGCGCCCGGCCAATGCCGCCCTCAAAGGCTGCGCCAGCTTGCCAAGCTTGGTGCCATTCGCCTCGGCCACCTGGGTCACGACCTGTTCCAGCATGTCGCGGGTCCAGCTAGCATTTTGCAGGTGCGGCGTCAATTCTGACAGTATACCACGGGATACCGTATCGAGCGCCTTCAGCGCGCGCTCATCGGGCTCAAATGGGCGGCTTGAGAGAATAAAGTGAGCCTTTTCAAGCAGGTCGGGGAAGGTTCGCGCGCGGTCTTTGAGGCAATACATCGCACGCTGAAGTCCCTCCTTTTGCGCCCCGGACAGGGTTTCCCGACCGGACGCGGCCAGATAGGCCTCGATTTCTGCTACGAGTGCAGCATCGTCCGTCGCGGCGATGTGCCGGCCCGACAGGCTTTCGAGTTTCTTCAGGTCGAACCGGGCCGGAGACTTGCCGATGCCATCCAGATCGAACCAGTCCAGCGCCTGTGCGTCGGTAAACAATTCCTCGTCGCCATGGGACCAGCCCAGACGGGTCAGGTAATTGCGCATCCCCGCCGCGGGATAGCCCATTGCCTGGTAGTCCCCGACCCCCAGGGCCCCGTGGCGTTTCGACAGCTTTTTGCCGTCAGGCCCATGGATCAGTGGGATATGTGCCCAGACCGGCACCTCCCAGCCCATGGCAACGTAGATCAGCATCTGCCGGGCGGCGTTGTTGAGGTGGTCGTCCCCGCGGATCACATGGGTGACGCCCATATCGTGGTCGTCGACGACGACGGCCAGCATATAGGTCGGCGTGCCGTCGGAACGCAGCAGGATCATGTCGTCGAGCTGATCGTTGCGGATCGTCACGTCGCCCTGAACCCGGTCGGCAATGACGGTCCGGCCCTCTGTCGGGGCCTTGATGCGGATGACGAAGGCCCCGTCGGGATGGGTCGCGGGATCGGCATCCCGCCAGGGCGAACGGAACAGGGTCGAACGGCCCTCGGCCCGAGCGGCCTCGCGATAGGCCGCGATTTCTTCCTGCGTGGAAAAGCACTTGTAGGCGTTACCTGACGAAAGCAGCGCTTGCGCCACCTCGGCGTGCCGGTCCTTGCGCGCGAACTGGCTGACGGCCTCGCCGTCCCAGTCCAGCCCAAGCCAGTCGAGCCCGCGAAAGATCGCCTCGGTCGCCTCGGGCGTCGAGCGGGCGCGGTCGGTGTCCTCGATCCGCAGCAGAAATCTCCCACCGCGGCCGCGGGCGTAGAGCCAGTTGAACAGCGCCGTCCGCGCGCCGCCGATATGCAGATAGCCGGTCGGCGACGGGGCGAAACGGGTGACGACGGGGGCGTCGGCCATGCGGATTTTAACCTTTTGGAAACCATCGGGCGGGTAGCGTCTGGGGCGGTCTATTCAATCGGATTGGAGAGGACAAGGGTGGCGCCGATCCGCAGGGTTCTGGACGCCATCGAGGCGCAGCGTGGGCACCTGTTTCCCTGGGTGCCGGTGATGTTGGGGGCCGGCATCGGCGCCTATTTCGCGTTGCGGGTCGAGCCGGGGCCGACGGCCTATCTGGTTCTGGTGGCCGGCGTTCTGATGTCCGGCGCGGGGGCGTGTGCGGCAGGGGGCCGGGCGGCACCGGTTCTGACCGCGGTCTCAATTCTGTTGACCGGTTTCTGCCTTGCCGGGCTGCGGGCGCATCTGGTGGCCGCACCGCTTTTGGACTTTCGATACTATGGCCCCATCGAAGGCCGGGTCGTCGCCATCGACCGGTCGGTCAGCGACAAGGTGCGCCTGACGCTCGACCGGGTGGTGCTGGAGGATATGCCGCCCTCCCGGACGCCAGAGCGGGTGCGGGTCTCGCTGCATGGCGAGCAAGGGGTCATCGTGCCCGAGCCGGGGTTGACGGTCATTCTGACCGGCCACCTGTCTCCGCCACAGGGGCCGGTCGAACCGGGCGGGTTCGATTTCCGCCGGATGGCGTGGTTCGACCGGCTGGGGGCGGTGGGGTACACAAGGTCGCCGGTCCTGGCGCTGGCGCCGGCGAACGAGGGCGCGGCCGGTCTGCGCATCCACCGTTTGCGGCTGCGGATTTCGACGGCGGTGCAGGCGGAGTTGCCCGGCGAATCCGGGGCCTTCGCCGCCGCGATCCTGACCGGTGACCGGTCGGGTATGGGGCGTGAGACGCTGACCGCGCTACGGGCCTCCAACCTGGCGCATCTTCTCGCCATTTCGGGGCTGCATATGGGGCTGCTGACCGGATTCGTCTTTGCTGCGTTCCGGCTCATCCTGGTGGCCACGCCCTGGATCGGCCTGCGGGTGCCGGCGAAAAAGCTCGCGGCCGTCATGGCTCTGGCGGCAGGGGCGTTCTACTATGCTCTCTCGGGCGGCAATGTCGCCACCGAGCGCGCCTACATCATGGTCGCGGTGATGTTCGTCGCGGTGCTGTTCGACCGGCGCGCGCTGACCCTGCGCGCCGTGGCGATTGCGGCGGTGATCGTGCTGGCGCTGCGGCCCGAGACGGTGACGGAACCGGGATTTCAGATGTCCTTTGCCGCCACCACCGCTCTGGTTGCGGTGTTCGGTTGGCTTCGGGACTGGGACGGGCCGGCGGTGCCGAACCTCCTGCGCCCGGTGCTGGCGGTGGTGATCTCGTCGGCGGTGGCGGGGGCGGCGACGGCCCCGGTGGCGGCGGCGCATTTCAACCGGATCGCGGATTACGGACTGATCGCAAACCTGCTTTCGGTGCCGCTGATGGGCATGCTGGTGATGCCCGCCGCGGTGCTGGCGGCGATGCTGGTGCCGTTGGGCCTGGCCGGGTGGGGGTTGCAGGTCATGGATCCGCCGATCCGGTGGATCCTCGGGGTGGCCCACCGGGTTGCCGCGCTTGAGGGCGCCGTGACGCCGGTCCCTGCGCCGCCGTCCATCGTTCTGCCGCTTCTTGCCCTGGGGCTGCTTTGGGTGATTTTGTGGCGCGGCCGGTTACGGTTTGCCGGGCTTGCCCCGGCGGCCGTGGCCCTTGCGATCTGGATGCAGGCAAGCCGGCCGCCTGTCCTTGTCGCCGATACCGGCGGGCTGATCGGGGTGATGACGGCAGAGGGCCGCGTCTTGTCGAAGCCGCGCGGAGACGGTTTCGCGGCGCTGAACTGGCTGGAGAACGATGGCGACGGCGCCGAGCAGGCCGATGCGGCGGCGCGGACAGGGTTCGTGCCCGAGGGCAGGGATCGGCGCGTCGTGCTGGAAGGGGCTGCCATCGTACATCTGCGGGGCCGCGGCGCGGCCGCGCGCGCCGGCGCAGCCTGCGGCTCGGCCCGGCTGGTGGTCGTCGGAACACGCGTGGACACGACCGGGCCCTGTCTGCTCTACGATCCCGAGGAGCTCAGGAAAACCGGGTCTCTGGCGATCTATCCCGAGGCCGGCGGATTGCGCCTGGTAACCGTGGCGGATGTGAGCGGCGAGCGGCTATGGAGCCCTCAATAGGTCCGGATCAACCCGACCAGACGCCCCTGGATCTGCACCTGATCGTCGCGGAACACGCGGGTCTCATAGGCCGGGTTCGCCGCTTCGAGCGCGATCGCGCTGCCCTTGCGCCGGAACCGCTTCAGCGTCGCTTCATGCCCCTCGACCAGCGCCACGACGATGTCGCCATTGTCGGCGGCGTTCCCTTCGCGGATCACCACGACGTCGCCGTCATTGATCCCGGCGTCGATCATCGAGTCGCCCTTGACCTCGAGCGCATAGTGCTTGGCGTTGGCAGTAATCATGTCGCCCGGAACGGCCACGTTCCGTTCGGCATGGCTGATCGCCTCGATTGGCACGCCGGCGGCGATCCGGCCCATCATCGGCAATTCGATCGCGCCGGATGCGACCGGTATGGCGTTGCGCGGCGGATCGCGACGGTCGCCCTGGATGACCTGCGGCTTGAATCCGGTGGGCTTTTCCAATGCTTCGGGCAATTTGACGATCTCCAGCGCGCGGGCGCGATGGGCGAGGCGGCGGATGAAGCCGCGCTCCTCAAGTGCGGTGATCAGCCGGTGGATGCCGGATTTCGAACGCAGGTCCAGCGCCTCTTTCATCTCGTCGAACGACGGCGGCACGCCGTCGCGCTTCATGCGTTTGTTGATGAAGTCGAGCAATTCCAGTTGCTTCTTGGTCAGCATGGTCCTCATCCCGTCGTCCAGCAGCCAAATCGTTCTTGGCCGGCGTTCGAGGAATGTTCTATTCCCGTTCCCGTTATGTGTCAACTGTTTGCGTCAAAGCGGGATATAGGCGGCCATGTCGCCAGCCTTGCGCGGCCCGTCGCCCGGCGGACGGACAAGCAGAGCGTCGGCTGCGCCGAGGACAGACAACAACGAGCTGTCCTGACGGTCGAACGGGATCAGCCCCTTGGACCCCAGAGTGGCCCGCATATAATGTTCGCGCGATCCGTTGGCGGCGACATCCACGGCAAGCGGAGCGCTCAGCCGGGGCGCCGGATGCGCGCCCAGACCGAGCATGGCCTGGATCAACGGCAACACGAAGATTTTTCCGCAAACCATTGACGAAACGGGATTTCCGGGAAGGCCAAGCATGGCGGCCCCAGCAAGCCGTCCGGCCATCAACGGTTTGCCCGGACGCATTGCGATCCTGTAGAACGATCTTTCCATGCCCAGCGACCCGGCGACCGGTGCGACAAGGTCGTGGTCGCCGACCGACGCGCCGCCGATGGTGACGATCAGGTCGGCGTCCGCGGCCAGACCGAAGCCGGTGCGCAGCGAGGCCGCATTGTCCCGCGCGATCGGCAACAGGCGTACCTCGGCGCCCTCAGCCTCGCACATCGCCTTGAGCCCGAAACTGTTCGAGGCGATGATCTGGTCGGGCGAGGGGACCTCGCCGGGCATCACCAGTTCGTCGCCGGTGGCAATCAGCGCGACGACCGGACGTCGGGCGACGGACACTTCGGGCACGTTCATCGCGGCGAGCAGGGCCAAGTCCACCGCGCGCAATCTGCGAGGCGCCGGAAGTTCGGTACCTTCCTTGAAATCTCCGCCAAGCGGGCGGACGTAGAGCGACGGATCGAGCGTTTCGCCGATGGTGATCTGCGTGCCGTTTCGGGTGACATCCTCCTGGATCACGATGCGGTCTGTGCCGTTCGGCACCGGCGCACCGGTAAAGATGCGCACGGCCTGACCTTCCCGCACGGTGCCGTCGAACCGGTGCCCCGCGGAGGCTTCGCCGATCACGGTCAATGAGGCCCCGGGATGAACGTCGCCGTTGCGCACCGCGTAGCCGTCCATCGCCGAGGCGGGAAACGGCGGCTGGTCGCGCCTTGCGGTGGCGGTGGTCAACAGGACCCGGCCGGCGGCGTCCGCCAGCGGCACGGTTTCCGACGGCATCGGCCCGGCCAGGGCGAAGACATGCCTCAGCGCCTCGTCAACTGTAATCACAACGCTTCGTAACGCCCTGATTTTCCGCCATCTTTGAAGGTAAGGCGGACGCCCCCGATGGTCATGGATTTTTCGGCCGACTTCACCATGTCATAGATTGTCAGACAGGCGGTGGCCACGGCGGTCAACGCCTCCATCTCGACCCCGGTTTGGCCCGTGGTCCTGACAGTGGCCTCGACGCGCAGACCGGGCAGTCCGGGGTCGGGGGTGATTTCGAGCGCGACCTTGCTGAGCGGCAGCGGATGGCAGAGCGGAATGAGATCCGAGGTCCTTTTCGCGGCCATGATCCCCGCAAGCCGCGCAACGCCTGCGACGTCGCCTTTCTTTGTGCGACCTTGTATAATTATATCAAGCGTTTGCAGGGACATTTTCACATGACCCTCTGCGACCGCGGTCCGCGCAGTGACGGCCTTGTCGGACACGTCGACCATATGCGCGTCGCCCTTGGCGTCGAAATGGGTGAGATCCGCCATCAGGCGGCCCCCCGTGCCTGCGGATCGGCCAGAAGAGCGCGGGTTGCCGCCGTTACGTCCGATTGCCGCATCAGGCTTTCGCCGATCAGGAAGACGCGGGCGCCGTGGCGGGCAAGGTCGGCCAGGTCGGACGGTGCGTTCAGCCCGGATTCGGACACCAGCAGGCGATCGTCCGGAACCCGCGCGGCCAACCGCCGCGTGGTGTCAAGTGTGGTCTCGAACGTCTTGAGATTGCGATTGTTTATGCCAATGAGAGGGGACCGAAGTCGCAGCGCGCGGTCGAGCTCGTCGGCATCGTGCACCTCGATCAGGGCGTCCATACCCCAGGCCAAGGCCGCGTCTTCCAGTTCGGTGGCCTGCGCGTCGGAAACGCTGGCCATGATGATCAGAATACAGTCGGCATGCAGCGCCCGCGCCTCGGCGACCTGATAGGTGTCGTAAAGGAAATCCTTGCGCAGGCACGGCAGATCAACGGCGGCCCGGGCGTCCGTCAGAAAGGCATCGGCCCCCTGGAAGCTGGGCGTGTCGGTCAGCACGGACAGGCAGGTCGCGCCGCCCGCCTGATAGCTGCGGGCAAGAGCGGGTGGATCGAAATCCGCGCGGATCAATCCCTTGGACGGGCTGGCCTTCTTGATCTCGGCGATCAGGCCGTAGCCGGTCTTTGCGGCCTCGGCCAGCCGGGCGGCGAACCCGCGGACCGCAGGCGCGGCCCTGGCCGCGGCTTCGACATCGGCCACCGGTCTTGCCGCCTTGCGGGCGGAAACCTCCTCCAGCTTGTAGGCCTTGATCTTGTCCAAAATCGTCTGCATGCGGTGCCAATAGCGTGGCGATTGCCGGAAGGGAAGCCGGTTTGCGTGTCACCGCCCGGCCCAGTCGACGGGCGCCAGGCCCCGCGCCGCAAGCCAGGCATTCGTGCGAGAGAAGGGCCGGGATCCGAAAAAGCCATGACGCGCCGAGAGTGGCGACGGATGCGCGGTTTCGATCCGCAGATGCCCGTCGCCGGTAACGACCTCTGCGGTCTTTTGCGCCTGCCGGCCCCACAGCAAAAAGGCACGTGGGGTTCTGTCAAGCAGCCGCAGCACCTGCCGCGTCAGGTCTTGCCAGCCGATATCGCGGTGCCCGTTGGCCTGCCCGGAGGGGACCGTCAAAACGGTGTTCAGCAGAAGCACTCCTTGCCGGGCCCAGTGACGCAGGTCCCCGGAGTCGGGCCGGTCTCCGACGTCCTCTTGCATCTCTTTGAAAATATTACGTAACGAGGCGGGAAGCCCGACATCCGATTCGACCGAGAAAGCCAATCCGTGCGCGTGGCCCGGGGTCGGGTAAGGGTCTTGTCCCAGGATGACGACGCGGGTATCGGCAGGCTGCGTGATCTCCAGGGCCGCGAAGATTTGTGAAGCTGGCGGCAGGACGTCGCGGGGATCGCGTTCCAGGGCCCTGGCGATGCGGGGCAGGTCTTCGGTGAAGAACGGCAATTGCCCCCAGTCACCCAGGCCGCCAAAATCCGGGGTCATGCCGCGGCCGATGTGATCCGCGCCAAGTCTTCGATCTTGCGTTTCGCTGCACCGCTGTCGATGCTTTCGGTTGCGAATTCAACGCCTTCCGGCAGGGTCTTCACCTCTCCGGCGACCATCAGAGCGGCGGCGGCATTCAAGAGAACGGCATCCCGATAGGCGCCTTTTTCTCCGGTCAGCAGCGCCCGGAAGGCCAGGCCGTTCTCCTCGGGCGTGCCGCCGAGGATTGCCTCGAACGGATGCACCGGCAGGCCGGCATCCTCGGGGGCGATCTGGAATTCGGTCACGGTGCCGTCGGCGAGTGCCGCCACATCTGTCGGACCGGCGATGGACAGCTCGTCCGTGCCATCGGATCCGTGAACCAGCCAAGCGGCTTCGGTCCCGAGCGCCAGCAGTGTCTCGGCCATCGGCCGGATCAGCCCGCGCGAGAACGCGCCGGTGAGCTGGCGCTTGACGCCCGCGGGGTTGGTCAGCGGGCCGAGAATGTTGAAAATCGTGCGGGTCCCAAGCTCGGCGCGGGTCGGCATCACATGGGCGATCGCCGGGTGATGCATCGGCGCCATCATAAAGCCGATGCCGACGGTTTCAATCGCCTTTTCAACCACATCCGCGGTGATCATCACGTTGATGCCAAGCTGTCCCAGGGCATCCGCCGCCCCGGATTTCGAGCTGAGATTGCGGTTTCCGTGCTTGGCCACCGGCACGCCGGCGCCCGCCACGACAAAGGCCGTGGCAGTGGAAATGTTGAGCGTCCCCTTGCCGTCGCCGCCGGTGCCGACGATGTCGATCGCGCCCTCGGGCGCGTGCACCGCGTGGCATTTCGCCCGCATCACCGCGGCGGCCGCGGCATATTCCTCGACCGTCTCGCCGCGGGTTCGCAGCGCCATCAGCAGCCCGCCGATCTGGCTTGGCGTCGCCTCGCCGTCGAACAGGATCTGGAACGCCGCCTCGGCCTCTTCCCGGGTCAGCGGGCGTTCGGCGGCGGTGCCGATCAGCGGTTTCAGCGCGTCGCTCACGCCGCAACCGGGACACGTTCGAGGAAGGTCTTCAAAAGCTTGTGGCCGTGTTCCGTCGCGATCGATTCTGGGTGGAACTGGACGCCTTCGATGGGCAGGTCGCGGTGTCGCAGGCCCATGATCGTGCCGTCCTCCAGCCAGGCGGTGACCTCCAGGCAATCCGGCAGGCCGGCCCGCTCGACGATCAGCGAGTGGTAGCGGGTGGCCTTGAACGGCGAGGGAAGCCCGGCGAACACACCCTTGCCTGCATGGTGCATCTCGCCCATCTTGCCGTGGACGATGTCGCCGGCCTGAACGACCCTGCCGCCGAATGCCTGTCCGATGGCCTGATGGCCAAGGCAGACACCCAGAAGCGGAAGCCGGGTTTCGGCCGCCGCCGCGGTCATGGCCAGGCAAATGCCTGCCTGATCCGGCGTGCACGGCCCCGGCGACAGCACCACCGCGTCGGGGCGCAGCGCCATCGCCTGCTGCACGTCCAGCGCATCGTTGCGCCGAACCTCGACCTCTGCCCCCAACTCGCCCAGATAATGGGCGAGGTTGTAGGTAAAGCTGTCGTAGTTGTCGATCAGCAGGATCACGCGGGCCTCGAACCGTTTGGGGGTGCCACCGTTTTTTCGTCGCGATATACATGTTCAGACGTCGAGCCGGGGGTCAAGGCATGTGCCGGTATCACACCCCCGAATATCAAGGAGGGCCGGGATGGGGCGCGGATTTCTGTCTGGGATCGTCTGGGGGGTCATCGTCGCGGCGTTGGGTCTTGGAGTTGCCTCGCAATTTGCCGGCCGTGTCGATCTGACATCGCCGGAGCCCGAGGTGGCCGCCGTCGCCGTGCCGCCCGGGTCGGAATTCAACCGCGAGCGGCCCGAGACGCAGCCCGCGCTGCCGCAAAACGAAGGGCGCCCGGCGGCCACCGAGCCGCCGCAGGTCCCGGCCGTGGAGCCCGGCGCCCTGTCTCCTCCGGTCGCCGATACCGAGCCGGCGGCGGAACCTGAAACCGGCCAGCCGGAGGCAATGGCCTTGCCGGTTCCCGAGACCGGCGCACCGCCTCAGGTCAGCGCAGGCCCGGAAGAGGCGGTCTTGCCGGCGCCGAGCGCGACGCGACCGCCGGAACCGGCGCCGGATATCGCGCCGATCGCCGACACACCCGAAGGGCCGGAGGCCGCGGCGCCGGATCTACCGGCCGGGGACGCGGCCGGGATCGGTGCGGCGCCTGCACCCGACGTGCCGCCCTCCACTTTGCCGGGCGATTTCGTCGGTTTGCGGCTGCCGGTTCCGGAGATCGAGGATATGGCGCCAGGAGTGACGACGGACCGGCTGCCGTCGATCGGCGCGCAACCCGAGGCCGAAGCGGCGGCCGAACCTGCCCTGCAGGCCTTTGCCGTGCCGTTCGAGGCCGAGGCGGACGCATCCCTGATGGCGGTGGTACTGCTGGACCCGGGGCCCGAACGCGAGGATCCGGCGGTTCTGGCGGAGTTTCCCGTGCCGATTTCGGTTGCCGTCGATGCGACCGGCGCGGATGCCGCCGAGGCGGCGGCAGCCTATCGCGCCGCCGGGCTGGAGGTGGTGGCACTGACCCCCTTGCCGCCCGGCGCGGCCCCGGCCGATGTGGAGGTTGCTTTTCAGGAATATCTTTCCTCCGTGCCGGAATCGGTCGCGGTGCTGGATGTTCCTGAGGCTCTGTTGCAGGCAAACCGCCCCCGGGCCGTGCAGGTTGCGGATATTCTGGCAGCCAGCGGGCACGGAATGGTCACCTATGACAAGAGCCTGAATGCCGGGCTGCAGATCGCCGAAGCCGCGGGCGTCAAGGCGGTCACGGTTTTCCGCGAATTCGACGATGGCGCACAGGACGCGACGACGATCAAGCGGTTCCTCGATCAGGGGGCCTTCCGTGCCGGCCAGGACGCCGGAGTGGTGATGGTCGGGACTCTGCGGCCCGAGACATTGTCGGCTTTGGCCGAGTGGGCCCTGGGCACCCGAGCCGAGACGATTTCACTGGCTCCGATATCTGCTTTGTTATCCCGGCAGTAGACTCAACGGGATGGTAGGAGAAAGTAGGTTCTTGGGGTGCTCTCGGTGCGAAAACCCTGTGGACAGGTTCGATTTCTGTATTTCACTGGATTGCATAAATCCAACCTGGACAAGGCGCGGCGGAATCGACGCAAGGGGCGATTGCACAAATCGAACTTCGGAACATGCGGTGATTGTTCGGATCGTGTGATTCGCGCGGACGATCAGCGATTGCCGCTGCCGCTGAAGCGGCCGGCGTCGCGGGCGGCCATGCGAATCGCCCGGGACTTGGCGACGGTTTCATCGAACTCGGCCTGCGGGTCGCTGTCATAGACCACGCCGCCGCCCGCCTGGACATAGAGGGTCTCGTCCTTCAGCACGGCCGTGCGCAGGGCGATGCACATGTCCATATCGCCGCCGGCGCTGAAATAGCCGACGCCGCCGCCGTAAACGCCCCGCTTTTCCGGTTCCAGCTCGTCGATGATTTCCATCGCGCGCACCTTCGGCGCGCCGGACACCGTGCCCGCCGGCAGGCCGGCGAGCAGAGCGGACAGCGCATCGTGTTCGTCCGACAACTCGCCCACGACATTCGAGACGATGTGCATCACGTGGCTGTAGCGCTCGATCACGAACTGTTCGGTGGGGTGCACGGTTCCGATCTTCGCCACGCGGCCGACATCGTTGCGGCCGAGGTCGAGCAGCATCAGATGCTCGGCGCATTCCTTTTCGTCGGCCAGCAGATCGGCCTCGTTCGCGCGGTCTTCCTCCGGCGTGGCGCCACGGGGGCGCGTGCCCGCGATCGGGCGGATCGTGACCTCGCCACCGAAGACGCGCACCAGTATCTCGGGGCTGGCGCCGATGACCTGGAAGCCGCCGAAGTTGAAGAAGAACATGAAGGGCGACGGGTTGGTGCGCCGAAGCGAACGGTAAAGCGCGAACGGCGGCAGGCTGAAAGGCTGCTGCCAGCGCTGCGACGGCACGACCTGAAAAATGTCGCCGGCGCGGATGTAATCCTTGGCCCTTTCGACGGCGGCCAGATAGTCCCCATGGGCGAAGTTCGATACCGGCTCGGCGATCTCGGCCAGATCGCCCAGATCGCGGCTGCTGTCCACCGCACCGCGTTCGAGGTCGCGGACGGCGTCCATCACACGCTCGGCGGCCTGGGCGAAGGCCGCGCGCGGCGACAGACCGCTGGACACCCAGGCCGGCGAGACCACCGTCACCTCGCCCTTGACCCCGTCAAGTACGGCGACCACGGACGGGCGCATCAGCACCGCGTCGGGCAGGCCCAGGGGATCGGGGTTGATGTCCGGCAGATGCTCGACCAGGCGGATCATGTCATAGCCGAGATAGCCGAAAAGCCCGGCAGAGGCCGCGGGCAGATCGGCGGGAAGGTCGATCTTCGATTCGGCGATCACCGCACGCAGGGTGTCGAGCGGATCGCCCTCCAACGCGTCGAAAGCGTCTGCGTCGAAGCGGGCGGACCGATTGAGGCGGGACCCGGTGCCGCGGCAATCCCAGATCAGATCCGGCTTCATGCCGATGATCGAATAGCGCCCGCGCACCTCGCCGCCGGTCACCGATTCGAGCATGAAGCTGTCCTTGCGCGCCGCGGCGAGTTTCAGCATCAGCGAGACCGGCGTGTCGAGATCGGCCGCCAGACGGGCATAGACCACCTGATTGCGGCCCGCCGCGTAGCCCTCGGCGAAGGCCTCGTATGTCGGGGTCAGGTTCAAGGGCTTAGGGGAATTGCGAATGCACGGCGTTGATCGCTGCCTGGTTCAGGGAAATCCCGGCCTGCGCCTGGATCGCATCGGAATAGGCGCGCAGAATATCGGCCCCGATGGATTGCGCGATCGAGGTGGCATAGCCGTCCCGTTGTGCCGTGACGTCCGTATCCGCGGTGTCGGGCGGCGCGATTGCGTCGAGGCGGACCAGATAGGCGGCGTTGCCGCCCTCGACAACGCGCGCTTCACCCAACTCCATGTCGAAGACAGCGGTCAGAAAGTCAGGGGGCGTGCCCGGCACGAACCCGGTGCGGGTGACGCCGGTTTCCTCTTGCAGCGTCAGGTCGGACGTTTCGGCGCCGCCTTCGAGTTGGGGCAACTGCGCGCGCGCCTGATCGGCCAGCGCGGCGACCGTCCGCACGGCACGCCAGCCGCTCTCGGCGCGGCCCCTGGCATCCTCGTAGGGTTGCAGGCGCTCTGCGATCACCTCGTCAAGCCGCAGGGCAAAGATGCCACCGTCATCCAGGGCCACCACCTCTGGAAAATCGCCCTCGACGGCGGCAGCGGCGGCGGTCCGGAAGGCAGAATAAGCGGCGATGCCGCCCGATTCGTTGACCGTCCAGTCGATCCGGCCCACCTGCATGTCGGTTTCATCGGCAAGCTCTTCCAACGTCGCGCCGCCCGCCAGCAGATCGTCGATCGGGTCGATCTGATCGCCGATGGCGCGGCGTGCGGAGTCGAGACGGTATTCGTCCAGAAGCTCGCCGCGGGCGTCTTCGAAACGCGTCTCCTGCGCGGCGAGGATCGCGTTCACCCGGAACAGGGCCGGGCCGAGGTCGGTGTCGGCGGGTCCGGCGATCCCGGGTTCGGTCAGCGCAAAGACCGCTTCGCCCGCCGGTCCCAGATCGTCGGCGGTGACATCGCCGAGGTCGAGATCGGCGAGATCGAGCTCGCGCGCCGCGGCGAGGTCCTCGAACGTGGCGGTACCGGCATCCAGTTCGGCCTTGGCGGCCTCGGCCTCGGCCTGGCCGGGGAAGATCAGACGTTCGACCAGCCGCCGCTCGGCGGTGACATATTGACCGATCCGCTCTTCGTAGAGCGCGCGCAGGATGTCCTCGTCGGATTCGATGCCGTCGACGATCATGTCGGGCGTCAGCCAGGCGTAGGTGATGACCTTTGTCTCCGGCAGCATGAAATCGTCCGAATTCTCGTCGTAATAGGCCCGGATATCCGCGTCTCCCGGATCGGTGATCGGGTCGAAAAGATCGTCGACACCCAGGCTGGCCCAGGAAAAGCTGCGCCGTTCGAGGGCGAAGTTGAAAATGCGGTCGACGAAAGCGTCCGGTGCGGTGATGCCCGACACGACGGCCCCCTGGACCAGGGTGCGGGCGACCTCGGCCCGGAGGCTGTTCTCGAACTGCTCTTCGTTCAGGCCGGAGCGGTCGAGCGCGTCTGCATAGGCGAGCCTGTCGAAGCCGCCGTCGAGGCCCTGAAAGGCCGGGATCGCCAGAACCTGACGGCGGATTTCCTCGTCGCCGACCGAAATCCCCAGAATGGCCGCCTCGTTCTCCAACGCGACGGTGCCGACCAGTTGCTGCAGAACCGCCTGATCGACGCCGAATTGCTGCGCGTCCGAAAGGGTCAGTTGCTGTCCGGTCTGGGCGGACAGGGCGCTGATCTGCTGCTGCAGGTCGCGTGCGTAGCGGCCCACGTCGATATCCGTGTCGCCCACGGTGCCGATGCTGCGCACATTGCCCGAAAAGTTGGTGACGCCAAAGCCGCCAAGCCCGACGATGAGCAGCAGGATGATGATCCAGACTGCCGCTTTCGACGCCGTCCCAGTTCCTGTTGCCGCCATGATGCCGCCCTGTTTCGCTGCCGTCCGCGATGTCTAGGCGGAAGCGGGCAGGGGGGCAAGATCACAGCGTCAGGTTTTGCAGCCGGTCCTGCAGGGCGGCGATGCCGGCCCGGTCGATATTGGCAAAGGCCAGGCGCAGGGCGCGCTGCCCCGACGGGTCGGTTTCGGGCACGAACATCGTGCCGGGCAGCAGCAGGATACCCTGGTCGCGGATCAGGCGCCGCGCCAGCTGGTCGGACGGCAGATCGAAGGGGTGCTCGACAAAGGCGAAATAGGCGCCGCACCCCCTGAGCCGCCAGCCGTCCAGCGCATCGACGGCCTGGGTGATCGCTGCGCGGCGGTCGAGGATTTCGGCCCGTTCGCCGGCAAGCCAGTCCCCGAGGTTCCGCAGGCCCCAGAGCGCGGCGCGCTGGCCAAGCTGGTTGGGGCAGATCGTGACGCTGTCGATATACTTTTCGACCTCGGCCAGTCTGTTCTGATGGGCGATAATCGCGCCGACCCGGTGGCCGGTCAGGCGGAAGGCCTTGGAAAAGGAATAGAGGTGGATCAGGGTGTCCGGCCAGTCGGGATCGGCGAAAAGGTCGTGCGGAGCCCCCGCGCGGGCATCGAAATCGCGATAGGTCTCATCAACGATCAGCGCAATCCCACGGGATTTGGCAAGCTCGTAATGTGCACGGACCAGGTCGGCGGGATACTCGACGCCGCCGGGATTGTTCGGGGTGACCAGCACCAGCGCCCGGGTCTTGTCGGTGATCCGCGCAGCGGCCTGGTCCGGGTCGGGCAGCAGGTCGTCGCCCGTCGGAAGCGGGACGGACGTGATGCCGCACATCTCCAGAAACATATGATGGTTGAAATACCACGGCGTCGGCAGGATCACCTCGTCGCCGGCGCGGGCGAGCGTCGCGATTGCCGCGGTGAAGGCCTGGTTGCAGCCCGATGTGATGGCGACCTGTGCGGCCGAGATCTCGCCGCCATAATGCCCGGACCATTGCGCAGCGATTTCGTCGCGCAAGGGCGAATATCCCAGATCCGAGCCGTAAAGATGGACCGACGGGTCGGTCAGAACGGCCTCGGCCATGAATTGGCGCAGCGGTTCGGGCGGCGGCGCGACCGGCGCGGCCTGGCTGACGTTGATCAGGTCGGGCCCGCCCGGGCGGCGGGAGGCAAGCCAGCGCTGCGCCTCCATCACCGGCGGCGCGGCGGTGGCGGCCATATCCGGGTTCAGCGGCAGGATCATCCCCCGCCCCGTCGCGGCCTGCGGGCGCCCGGTGGATCAGTCCTTGCCGCGGTAGGGCTCGACATATTGCAGCGCCATGTCCCAGGGGAAGAAGATCCAGGTGTCCTGGCTGACCCCGGTGATGAAGGTGTCGACCATCGGTTCGCCCTGGGGCTTTGCGTAAACCGTCGCCACATGCGCGTTGGGCATGACCGAGCGCACGGCCTCGATCGTCTTGCCGGTGTCCACAAGGTCGTCGACGATCAGCACCCCAGACCCGTCGCCGACAAGCTCGCGATCCGGCATCTTGATGATGGCGGGCGCCGATTGCGTCTGATGGTCGTAGCTTTTCACGCTGATCGTATCGACGGTGCGGATGTCCAGTTCGCGGCTGACGATCATTGCCGGGGCCATGCCGCCGCGGGTGATCGCGACCACCGCCTTCCAGCCGCCGTCTATCGGGCCGTGCCCGTCCAGGCGCCAGGCCAGCGCCCGGGCGTCGCGGTGGATCTGGTCCCAGCTGACATGAAAACCCTTCTCGTGCGGCAGACGATCGGTCATGATCCCGTGTCCCGTGGTTAGCGTTCCAGTAGCAGCCGCAATCCCAGCGCGCCGAGAACGGCAGCCGAGACGCGGTCGAAGATCGGTTTCGCGGCGAGATACCCGCGGCTGACGGCATTGGTCGACAAAACTACGGCAAGGGCGGGCTGCACCAGGCACTCGACGGCGAGGTGATTGAGGAAAATCAACGCCTTCTCTTCGGTGCCCAGGCCCGGCGGGAAGATGACGACCAGCACCGCCGCCGAAAAGAACACCGACTTGGGGTTGCCGAGGTTGAGCAGGACCCCGGTGAGAAAGGCGCGGTGGCGCGACGGCAGGTGCGACGGGCTTGTGCCGACTGGCGTCCGTGCGCTGCGCCATGCGGTCCAGGCAAACCACAACAGGACACATGCTCCGACCACCTTGAGCCCCGCATAGGCCCAGGGGAAGAGGCGGAACAGGCCGTCCAGCCCCAACAGCGCAGCCAGCGTCCAAAGCGCTGCCATGAGGCCCAGGCCAAGTGCCGTGGCAATGCCCGTCCGGCGCCCCTGAATGACGGAGGTCCGGGTCAGAAGCAGCAGCGAGGGCCCGGGAGACGCGATCGCGACAAGAAGCGCGAGGTTGAACGCGATAAGGTGCGCAAGCTCCATCCGGCCTAGCCCCTCGCGATGTCCGGCGCGTCCACGGCCTTCATGCCCACGATGTGATAGCCGGCATCCACGTGATGCACCTCGCCGGTGACGCCCGCGCCCAGATCGCTGAGCAGATACAGGGCCGAGCCGCCCACATCGTCGATGGACACATTGCGGCGTAGGGGCGAATTGTATTCATTCCACCGCATAATGTAGCGGAAGTCGCCGATGCCGCTGGCCGCCAGCGTCTTGATCGGCCCGGCGCTGATTGCGTTGACCCGGATGCCGTCCTTGCCGAGATCTTCCGCGAGGTACCGCACCGAGGCCTCGAGCGCCGCCTTGGCGACGCCCATCACGTTGTAATGCGGCATCACGCGCTCGGCCCCGTAATAGGTCAGCGTCAGCAGCGCGCCGCCATCCGGCATCATTGCCGCCGCGCGCTGCGCCACGGCAGTGAAGGAATAGACCGAGATGTCCATTGTCGTGCGGAAGTTCTCGGCCGAGGTGTCCACATAGCGACCGCGCAGCTCATTTTTATCGGAAAAACCAATCGCATGCACAGCGAAGTCGATCTTGCCCCATCGCTCTTGCAGGGTTGCGAACAGCCCGTCAAGGCTGGCCTCGTCCGAGACGTCGCATTCGGTGACGAAATCCGAGCCAAGCTGCGCCGCCAGCGGGTCGACCCGCTTTTTCAACGCCTCGCCCTGATAGGAAAAAGCAAGTTCGGCCCCGGCTTCGGCAAGCGCGCAAGCAATGCCCCAGGCGATCGACTTGTCGTTAGCAAGCCCCATAATCAGGCCGCGCTTGCCCGACATCAAACCCGTTGCCATGCGCTGTCCCCCGGCCTATTGCTTCGCGTCGTTTAGGGCATTCAATCGAAGGCATCAAGGGCAGGGGCTTGTCAGCACGGGCGTTCGGGAATAGGCCTGAAAGAGGGGATGAAGACGGAGTGCGCCGTGAGTGAGCGGAGCGGCATCTTTTCGGGTGATGATCCATTTGCGCTGACCCGCTCCTGGATGGAGGAGGCGGCGCAAAAGGAGCCGTCCGACGCCGATGCGATTGCCCTGGCGAGTGTCGACTCGGATGGTCTGCCGAACGTGCGCATGGTACTGTTGCGCGAGATCGAGGATGGGGCGTTCGTGTTCTACACCAACTACGAAAGTGCGAAGGGCCGGGAACTCGCCGCCTCGGGAAAGGCGGCCTTCGTGCTGCACTGGAAAAGCTTGATGCGCCAGATCCGCGTGCGCGGTCTGGTCGAAAAGGAAGACGGGCCGCAGGCCGACGCCTATTACGAAGGCCGCGCACTGCAAAGCCGGATCGGCGCATGGGCCTCGCGCCAGTCCCGGCCGCTGTCGTCGCGCGCGGCGCTGATGGCCGAGGTTGCCAAGGCCGGGGTGACCCATGGCGTGCGCCCGAAACGGCCGCCGCATTGGGGGGGATTCCGGATCAGGCCGCTGGAGATCGAGTTCTGGGCGAACGGGGATTTCCGTTTGCACGACAGGTTCCGCTGGCGGCGAAAGTCGGTATCGTCAGAGTGGGATATCCAGAGGTTAAATCCCTAGTTTACGGTTCCTGTGCTTAAGTTCATGTAATAGGTCGCTTTTTCGCTTGGCAACGCAGACAACGTCTGTGAAACATGTTAACAAAAAGGCGCATCGCGCGACAGGAACGAAATGGGATGACACAGGACATCGAAACGGAAGGTCCCGTTCAAGGTCAGGTGAAATGGTTCGATCCGGCAAAGGGTTTCGGATTTGTGGTGCCGGATGGCGGCGGGCCCGATATCTTGTTGCATGCGAACGTGCTGCGGAATTTCGGCCAAAGCTCGGTGGCTGACGGGTCGTTCATCGAATTGACGGTTCAGCGCACTCCGCGCGGCATTCAGGCGGTCGAAGTGCTGTCGATCGAGCCGCCCGAGGACGACGGCACCCCGGTCCTGGCCGACATTCCCGGCGACGCCGACGATTTCACGCTGGCCGAGGTTCCGTTCGAGCCCGCGCGCGTGAAGTGGTTCGACAAGGTCAAGGGCTTCGGCTTTGCGAATGTGTTCGGGCGGTCCGAGGATGTGTTCGTCCATATCGAGGTGCTGCGCCGGTCGGGGCTGGCCGATCTGCAGCCGGGCGAGGCGGTGGCGATCCGGGTGATCGATGGCAACCGCGGCCGGATGGCGGCGCAGGTGGCGGCCTGGGATACGGTGTTGAGGGTCAAGACGTGATCAAGAGTTTGCTGGCCGCGATGTCCCTTGTCGCGGCGGCGGGTGCGGCACTGGCGGATTGTGCCGAAACGCGCGCCGATCTGCGCGGGGACTGGGGCACCGCGAGGTTCACGATCGAGGTGGCCGACGAGCCCGAAGAGGTGCAGCGCGGGCTGATGTTCCGTGAGTCCATGCCGGCGAATGCGGGCATGCTGTTCATCTACGACCGGCCGCAGCTTGTCGGCTTCTGGATGAAGAACACGCTGATCCCGCTGGATATGGTCTTTGTCGGATCCGACGGGGTGGTGCGCAAAGTGCATGCCAATGCGATTCCCGGGGACGAGACCACGATCATCGGCGGACGGGACATTCAGTTCGTGTTGGAAATCAACGGCGGGATGGCGTCCATGCTGGGGATCGGACCGGGCACCGAACTCAGGCATCCGCGAATCGATCAGGCGCAGGCGGCATGGGCCTGCGAGGGCCAATAGGTCTTTTCAATCTTTTTGCGGACCTTTATGCAGCGCGCGTCGGGGCGTGGCGCAGTCTGGTAGCGCATCTGTTTTGGGAACAGAGGGTCGGGAGTTCGAATCTCTCCGCCCCGACCACTTCGAGGTTGTAGGCCGTGCATCTGATGGGCGGATCGCCCCGGGCGGACTTGCATGCTCTCCTCTGACGGGGTCGAACCTGGCGCCGCATTTTTCACCGTCTCGGCGCCGCGCTTCCCGGACCGAAACCGGTGACCGGACTGTGCCGCGCCTCGCGCGGCGCCGCGCCCTCCGGTCCTCGCCTCCGGCTGCGGGCGGGGTGAGCGGCGTCTTATCGACGGTCCGGTGCGCCGGTTCAGCCGCGAACCGGCGGCGCCAACGGTCGCGAATAATTGCCCGGTAATTCGCGTGGCACGGATTGTGGGCCGGGTTTTCTTGTTGCCGAGAGAACCGCCTGGGGCGGTTCGATCCGAGCATTGGCCACTCTTTTTCGCAGTCAGGCACACGCCACGCTACGCGCGGTGGCCGTCGGTCATGCTTGACAGCAACAAAGGATGGCGGCGCGGGGCCGGCCCGGGACCGGCACCGTCGGTGTCAGGCTTTGTGGTGCACCTCCTGCAGCCCGTAGACCGGGGTCGGGAGGCCTTCCATCCGGGCCTTGAGCTGGATCGCGAGGAACTGCGAATAATGCCGCGACTGGTGCAGGTTGCCGCCGTGGAACCAGAGCGCCTCCTGCTGGGTGGGCTTCCACATGTTGCGCAGCTCGCCCTCCCAGGGCCCCGGGTCCTTGGGGGTGTCGCTGCCGAGGCCCCAGCATTTGCCGACCTTGTCGGCCACTTCCTGGCTGATCAACTGTGCCGCCCAGCCGTTCATCGAAGAATAGCCGGTGGCGAAGACGACAAGATCGGCCGGGAGCTCGGTACCGTCGTCGAGTTTGACGCCCGACGGCGTCACTTCGGTCACCTGACCATGCGCCAGCTTGATCTTGCCGTCCGCAACGAGTTCCGAGGCGCCGACGTCGATGTAATAGCCTGAGCCGCGGCGCAGGTATTTCATGAACAGTCCGGACCCGTCCGCGCCCCAGTCGAGCTTGAATCCGGCCTTTTCGAGCCGGTCGTAAAACTCCGCGTCCTTTTCCTTCATCGCCTGATAGACCGGCACCTGCAGCGCGGGCAGCACCCTGTAAGGCAGCGAGGCGAAGATCAGGTCGGCGGTGTTGTGGTCGATCCCGTTGGCAACCGCGCGCTCGGAATAAAGATCGCCCAGGCCGATATCCATCAGCGTGTCGGACTTGACGATATGCGTCGTGGACCGCTGCACCATGGTGACGCTGGCCGCGCCCGCCTCCCACAATGCGGCCGAGATGTCGTGGGCCGAATTGTTGGAGCCGACGACGACGCAGGCCTTGCCCTTGTAGGCGTCGGGACCGGGATGTTTCGAGGAATGGTGCAGATCGCCCTTGAAGCTGTCCATGCCGGGCAGGTCGGGCATGTTCGGGACCGCCGACATGCCGGTGGCCAGCACCAGCTGTTTCGGCCGCAGGATCACCTCGTCGCCGTCCCGGTCGACGACGACCTCCCATTCCTTCTTTTGCGCGTCATAGCGCGCCGATTTGCAGGTGGTTTTCACCCAGTAATTCAGCTCCATGATCTTGGTGTACATTTCCAGCCAGTCGCCGATCTTGTCCTTGGGGCTGAAGACCGGCCAGTGGTCGGGGAACGGCAGATAGGGCAGGTGGTCGTACCAGACCGGATCGTGCAGGCAGAGCGATTTGTAGCGATTGCGCCACGAGTCGCCGGGACGGTCGTTCTTTTCGACGATGATGGTCGGCACGCCGATACGCCGCAGCCGCGCGCCCAGGCCGATGCCGCCCTGGCCGCCGCCGATGATCACGCAGTAGGGCTGTTCGGAATAGCCAAGCTCGCGTTCCTCGCGCTCGCGCTTTTCCTTCCAGGTCTCTCGGTTTGGCTCCGCGCCGTGTTCGACGCCGCTGTCGCGGGTCGGACCTTTGTGTTCCTCGAAGCCCTTCAGTTCCTGCGCGGTGGTGAGCAGGGTCCAGCAGCCCTGATCGTTCAGCCGCACGTGTCCCTTGCCGCGCACCGTGTCGGTCTCGAAGGTGATCCAGGCCTCGGTGATGCCGCCGGCCTCTGACGGCTCGCCCTCGATCTGCCAGTTGGCGGGATGGGTGTTTGGCAGGCAGGCCTCGGCCATCTCGCCGATGGCGTCGCGGCCTTCCATTGTCTTGATGTTCCAGGTGAAGGCGACGAGGTCGCGCCAGTAGCAATCGGGCGCGAAGAGCGATTTCAGGGCTTCGGTATCGGCCTGTGCCAAGGCGTCGCTGAATTTGGCCAGGAACGTATCGATCTTTCCAACCGGCGATGCGGCATCCATGTGACGTCCTCCCATGTGATTTTTTTAGAGTCAGGCTAGGGAATGCAGCGGTGGATTTCACCGCGACCAAAGTCGGGGGGCAGCCCGAGGGCGGTGCTATATGTTGTGGCAGCGGGGTGCTGACAGGCCAGCTGTGCGCCGAACGGCCGTCGTTGGTTGTTGCGCGAAAGAATCACCCCGGGTCTGAATCGCCGCGACGCCGGCGATCGGGCGCCGGGGCGTGGCAAAAAGGTACCAGAGACGCAGGCGGGCAAGATTGCGGGCGCGATGCGGGCCGGTTTTGCCGCAAGTTCACGTGCAAAATGACCGCGACTGGGTAAACGTTTGCGGAACGGGAATAAAACGCTTCGCTGCGGCGCAGAGTGTTCCGGCGCCTGCCGGCGGGCGGTGCAAATCTGAATCGATTTATTGGCGGCCGCTTGCAAAATGCACGATCGCCGTCAATGAAAAAGATCACGTATTGGATCAAATTTTTTCGTTGACCTGCCCCCCGCAGCTACGCCACCTTGTGTGGGCCGACGGGCAAACCACTAGATATAGTGGCCGGGGTACGCAGGGACGGACATCCAAATTCAGCGCGTTTGGGGCAGCCCAAAAGCGGGGCGCGAAGTGCAGTTCTTCGCCGCCGGGGGGTGTTGTCTGGCGTGTCCGGCGCCCGGCGGCAGGGGAACGGACCGGTCGAACCGACAGCGAAAGATGCGGGGGCCGGGGAAACGAAAAAAGCAAAAACGGGGCATCCGGACGCATGAAGATCGACCGTAAGTTTACCAAGGCAGGTAAAGACGCGTACGCCGACATCGAGTTCACGCTCACCACCTCTGAAATCCGCAATCCCGACGGCACCACCGTGTTCAAGCTCGACGCGGTCGAAGTGCCGGTTGCGTGGAGCCAGGTGGCCAGCGACGTGATCGCGCAGAAATATTTCCGCAAGGCGGGCGTTCCGGCGCGTCTGCGGCGCGTGCGCGAGAAGGGCGTGCCGGAGTTCTTGTGGCGGTCCGTCCCGGACGGAGAGGCGCTGGCCGGGCTGCCCGAAGAGGACCGCAAGGGGGGCGAGACCTCGTCGAAACAGGTGTTCGACCGGTTGGCGGGCACCTGGGCCTACTGGGGCTGGAAGGGCGGCTATTTCTCGACCGAAGAGGACGCGCGCGCCTATTTCGACGAGATGCGGTACATGCTGGCGACCCAGCGGGCGGCGCCGAACTCGCCCCAGTGGTTCAACACCGGGCTGCATTGGGCCTACGGGATCGACGGGCCGTCCCAGGGACATTTCTATGTCGACTGGAAGACCGGCAAGCTGACGAAATCGAAAACCGCCTATGAACATCCGCAGCCGCATGCCTGTTTCATCCAGTCGGTGGCCGACGATCTGGTGAACGACGGCGGGATCATGGATCTTTGGGTCCGCGAGGCGCGGCTTTTCAAGTATGGCAGCGGGACCGGCACGAATTTCAGCTCCCTCAGGGGTGAGGGTGAGGCCCTGTCAGGCGGAGGCAAGTCCTCCGGCCTGATGGGGTTTCTGAAGATCGGCGACCGCGCGGCGGGCGCGATCAAGTCGGGCGGAACGACACGGCGCGCGGCGAAGATGGTGATCTGCGACGCCGACCACCCGGATATCGAGGATTTCATCAACTGGAAGGTCAAGGAAGAGCAGAAGGTGGCGTCCCTGGTCGCCGGATCCAAGGCGCATGAGGCCAGGCTGAACGACATCTTCGCCGCTATCGGCCAGTGGGACGGCGAGCTGGCCGCCGCTGCGGATCCGGCCAGGAATCCTGCACTGAAATCCGCCGTGCGCGCGGCGAAAAAGGCGGCAATTCCCGAGACATATGTCAAACGGGTGCTGGACTATGCCCGGCAGGGATATACCAGCATCGAGTTTCCGACCTACGACACCGACTGGGACAGCGAGGCCTATTCCAGCGTTTCGGGCCAGAACTCGAACAATTCCGTCCGTGTCACCGACGCCTTTCTGACGGCCGTCGAAGAGGATGCCGACTGGGACCTGGTTCGCCGCACCGACGGCAAAGTGTCGAAGACGATCAAGGCCCGCGACCTGTGGGAGCAGATCGGCCATGCCGCCTGGGCCTGCGCCGATCCGGGCATTCAGTACCACGACACGGTGAACGCCTGGCACACCTGCCCGGAAGACGGGCCGATCCGGGGCTCGAACCCGTGTTCGGAGTACATGTTCCTCGACGACACGGCCTGCAATCTGGCCTCGATGAACCTGCTGACCTTCTACCGGGATGGCAAGTTCCAGGCCGAGGACTACATGCATGCCACCCGGCTCTGGACGCTGACGCTGGAAATCAGCGTGATGATGGCGCAGTTCCCGTCGAGGGAAATCGCGCAACTGTCCTATGATTTCCGCACGCTCGGTCTGGGTTATGCCAATATCGGCGGCCTGCTGATGAACATGGGCTACAGCTATGACAGCGCCGAGGGCCGTGCGCTGTGCGGCGCGCTGACCGCGATCATGACCGGCGTGGCCTATGCCACCAGCGCCGAGATCGCGGGCGAACTGGGCGCCTTCCCGGGCCACGACCGCAACGCCGGTCACATGCTGCGGGTCATGCGCAACCATCGCAACGCGGCCTATGGCAAGACCGAAGGCTACGAAGATCTCGCCGTGAAACCGGTGCCGCTGGATCATGCAAGCTGCCCCGATCAGGACCTGATCCCGCTGGCCACCGCCGCCTGGGACGAAGCGCTGCGCCTGGGCGAGCGGCACGGCTACCGCAATGCCCAGGCCACGGTGATCGCGCCCACCGGCACGATCGGTCTGGTGATGGACTGCGACACGACCGGGATCGAGCCGGACTTTGCCCTGGTGAAGTTCAAGAAGCTCGCGGGCGGCGGCTATTTCAAGATCATCAACCGCTCGGTCCCCGCGGCGCTGGAAACGCTGGGATACACCACCGCGCAGATCGAAGAGATCGTATCCTACGCCGTTGGCCACGGCACGCTGGGCAACGCGCCGGGCATCAATCACACCGCGCTGATCGGCCACGGGTTCGGCCCGGCCGAGATCGACCGGATCGAGGCGGCCCTGCCGCAGGCGTTCGACATCAAGTTCGTCTTCAACCAGTGGACGCTGGGAGAGGAGTTCTGCCGCGAAACCCTTGGCATCCCCGTTGAAAAACTCAGCGATCTGGGGTTCGACCTGCTGCGGCATCTGGGATTTTCGCGCGCCGAGATCGAGGCCGCGAACGACCATGTCTGCGGGACCATGACGCTGGAAGGCGCGCCGCATCTGTCGCCCGACCACTATCCGGTCTTCGACTGCGCCAATCCTTGCGGGCGAAAAGGCAAGCGGTTCCTGAGCGTCGAAAGCCACATCCACATGATGGCGGCGGCGCAGAGTTTCGTCTCGGGCGCGATCAGCAAGACGATCAACATGCCCAACGACGCCACCATCGCCGACTGCCAGGCGGCCTATGAGCTGTCGCACCGGCTGGGCGTCAAGGCCAACGCGCTTTACCGCGACGGCTCGAAACTGTCGCAGCCCCTGGCCGCGGCGCTTGTCGAGGAGGACGAGGAGGCCGAAGAGGTCCTCGAAACCGGCACGCCTGCGGAAAAAGCACAGGTGCTGGCCGAGAAGATCGTCGAAAAGGTGGTGGTCAAGGAAATCGTCAGCCGCCAGCGCGACAAGCTGCCCGAACGCCGCCGCGGCTATACGCAAAAGGCCATCGTCGGCGGTCACAAGGTCTACCTGCGCACCGGCGAATACAAGGACGGCACGCTCGGCGAGATCTTCATCGACATGCACAAGGAGGGCGCGGGCTTTCGGGCGATGATGAACAATTTCGCCATCGCCGTCAGTGTCGGCCTGCAATACGGCGTGCCGCTGGAGGAATTCGTCGAGGCCTTCACCTTCACCCGGTTCGAACCGGCGGGCATGGTCCAGGGCAACGAGACGATCAAGAACGCGACCTCGATCCTCGACTACATCTTCCGCGAACTGGCCGTCAGCTATCTGGACCGCACCGACCTGGCGCATGTCGCGCCCGAGGGACCGACCTTCGACGAGATGGGCCGCGGCGACGAAGAGGGCAAGCGCAACTTCACCGAGGTGCCCGACAGCCATGGCATGGACCAGGTCGAGGTACTGCGCCGGGTCGTGTCGACCGGCTATCTGCGCAACCGGGCGCCGCAGGAGCTGGTGGTGCTGAACGGCGGTGCGAACGGGGCCGTGGCGCTGAACGGTGCCACCGATCCGGTGGCCACGCTGCAGACGCTGGTGCCGGAGGTGGGCGAGACCATGACCGCCACCGCGACCACGGCCATCGTGTCGGGGACCGTCGAGATGGACGCCCGCACTAAGGCCAAGATGCAGGGCTACGAGGGCGACCCCTGCGGCGATTGCGGCAACTACACGCTGGTCCGGAACGGGACTTGTATGAAGTGCAACACCTGCGGCGCGACGAGCGGGTGCAGTTAATGAGATGATTGAGGGTTGGGGGAGATGTTGGCGCATCCCCCCCGACTCGTCCCGCCAACGCCTAGCACGCTGTGGGACAAGCAATGTCGGCCCTCCCGGGTCGATGGATCAGAAGGAACAGGAACCGACGACGCGATCAATAGCGTGCTGTTTAACCCACAGACTTGTCACCTGGAAATGTTCACAGGCTGTGGAAATCTAAGGAGGTCTTTGTGACACACGAAGACGAACTTGCTCGTCCCGTTCTTCAGGTTCTCGATGAGAGCCTGTTGGGTGAGCTAACTACTACTGAAATCCGCGAAGAGGTTCGACGGCGGATCATGCTGGATGCAGAGGATTTGCGGCCTCTTAAGAACCGCAATGATCAGTGCATCGACCAAAAGATCCGGAATCTAAAGTCCCACCGAAAGGTGCCGGGCAACCCCTTCTATGATGGCTACATTAAGGATGTGCCGCGCGGGTTTCGGATTACCGACAAGGGCCGCGAGTTCCTTCACGGGAGCTAGGCTTTGAAAAGGGTGGGGGCGGACGACCAGTCCTTGCCCATCCTCACACGGGGCGGGTGCGCTCGTCCCTGACGCGGGTCAGGCCGCAGGCAGAAACCGGGCGGTACGACAATTGAGCCTGATCAGCGAAACTGGGGCCCCGAAAGGGGCCCCAATTTTCTTTTGACCTCGCCGCCGGTCCATGGGCCGATGGGGCGGCGGGGCCGGAGGGTGCAAATGAACAGCGACAAGGCAAGCGGAGACCGGCAACGGACCTTTCTGGCGGTGCTCTTGTTCCTGCTGGCGCTGCTGCTCTTCGCCGTGATGGGGCTGGTCATCAAGCACCTCTCGCCGGTCTACGGCGCGGCGGAACTGTCCGCTTATCGCAACCTCTTCGGCCTGATCCCGGCCTGTCTGGCGCTTTGGGGAACCGCGGCCTGGCACCGGGCGGGGCGGCCGCTGCGCATCCGGCAGTGGCGCCTGGCGCTGCTGCGCGGCGCGATCGTGGTCTTTGCACAGCTGATGTTCTACCTCGCGCTCGGGCGGCTGGCATTCGCCACCGCCAACACGATCTCCTATTCCAACGCGCTCTTCATGACCGCCTTCGCGGTGCCCCTGCTTGGAGAACGGGTGGGCTGGATACGCTGGATCGCGGTGCTGGTGGGGTTTGCCGGCGTGGTGCTGGTGATGGGGCCCGGGCGCGACAGCTTCAGCCTCGACGCGTTGCTGCCCGTTGGGGCGGCGGCGCTTTATGCGCTGACCGGGGTAACGGCGCGGATGATGGATACGGATGTGCCGAGCCCCCTGGTCAACGTCTATTCGGCGGTCATCAGCGCCGCGGGTGCGGGGCTGTTGGCGCTGGCGCTCGGCGGGTTTTCGCCCGTGCGCACCGGCGCCGATCTGGGCTGGATCGTCGCGATGGGCTGCTGCGGCGGGCTGGCGGTCCTGTCGCTAGTCGTGTCCTTCCGCATGGCCGAGCAGAGCGACCTGGCGCCGTTCACCTATTTCGGGATTCCGCTGAGCTTTGCCCTGGGCTGGCTGTTCTTCGGCGAGGCGCCGTGGCGGGACCTGTTCCCGGGGGCCTTTCTGATCGCGGCCGGGGGGCTGTTGATCGTCTGGCGGGAACGCAGGCTGGCGCGGGCGGGTGGGTGAACCGGCAAAATCCGCCCGCAAGGTTCAAAACCTGTCGCGGATGGACCATCATCGCTGCGCGGAATGCGGCAGCGAGGCCGCTGTGGCCCGCAGGAGATCCGCTATGACCCCAGACTTCGCCCGACATCTGACGCAAACCCTGTCCGAGATCGACGCTGCCGGGCTGATGAAGCGCGAGCGTCCCATCGCCTCGCCGCAGGGCGGGCATATCGAGGTGGAGGGCCGCGATATGCTCAATCTCTGCGCCAACAACTACCTTGGGCTGGCCGATCACCCCGACCTGATTCGCGCCGCACAGGAGGCACTGGAAGACGACGGCTATGGTATGGCCTCGGTGCGGTTCATTTGCGGGACGAACACCGTGCACCGCGCATTGGAAATGCGGCTGGCCCGATTTCTCGAAAAGGACGATGCGATCCTGTATGCGGCCTGTTTCGACGCCAACGGGGGCCTCTTCGAGCCGCTTCTGGGGCCCGAGGACGCCATCGTCTCGGACGCGCTGAACCACGCCTCGATCATCGACGGCATCCGGCTGTGCAAGGCGCGGCGCTATCGCTACGCCAATTCGGACATGAACGATCTGGAGGATCAGCTGACGGCCGCGCGCGCCGACGGCGCGCGGCATGTCATGATCGCCACCGACGGCGTGTTCTCGATGGACGGATACCTGGCCCGGCTGCCCGAGATCACCGCGCTGGCCGAGCGCCACGGCGCGCTGGTGATGGTCGACGACTGCCACGCGACGGGCTTCATGGGGCCAGAGGGGCGGGGGATGCCGCATCACTTCGGTGTCTCGGACAAGGTCGACATCCTGACCGGTACTCTGGGCAAGGCCCTGGGCGGGGCGATCGGCGGCTATACCGCCGGGCCGCAGGCGGTGATCGATCTGCTGCGCCAGCGCTCGCGGCCCTATCTGTTTTCCAACTCGCTGCCGCCGGCGGTCGCGGTGGCGTCGGTTGCGGCCATCGATCTGGTCGAGCGGGGCGACGATCTGCGCAGACGGCTTTTCGACAACGCCGCCTATTGGCGGGCCGGGCTGGCGCGGCTGGGCTTCGATCTGCTGCCCGGAGAGCATCCCATCGTGCCGGTGATGCTGGGCGATGCGCGGCTGAGCCAGAAGATGGCGGCGCGGCTCTTTGACCTCGGCGTCTATGTCGCCGGGTTCTTCTTTCCGGTGGTGCCGAAGGGGACCGCGCGGATCCGGACGCAGATGAATGCCGCGCTGACGCGCGACGATCTCGATCAGGCTCTGGACGCGTTCGGGCAGGCGGGGCGCGATGTGGGGGTGCTGGGATGAGCAATCAGATGAAGGCGCTGGTCAAGGCCGAAGCCGGGCCGGGGCTGGAGATGCAGCGGGTTCCCGTGCCCGAGATCGGACCGGACGACGTGCTGATCAAGGTGCACAAGACCGGCATCTGCGGCACCGATATCCACATCTGGAACTGGGACGACTGGTCGGCGCGGACGGTCCCTGTGCCGTTGGTGGTGGGCCATGAATTCGCCGGCGAAATCGTCGAGATCGGCCGCGACGTGGAGGATCTGTCCATCGGCCAGCGCTGTTCGGGCGAGGGGCATCTGATCGGGCATCATTCCCGGCAGGTGCGGGCGGGAAAGTTCCATCTGGATCCCGAGACGCGGGGGATCGGCGTGAACGAGCCGGGGGCATTCGCCGAATATCTGCGGCTGCCGGCCTTCAACGTCGTGCCGCTGCCGGACAGGATCGACGACGAGATCGGCGCGATCCTCGATCCGCTGGGCAATGCGGTGCATACCGCGCTCAGCTTCGATTTGGTGGGCGAGGACGTGCTGATCACCGGTGCGGGGCCGATCGGGATCATGTCGGCCGCCGTCGCGCGCCATGTGGGCGCGCGGCACGTGGTGATCACCGACATCAACCAGGCGCGGCTGGATCTGGCGGTCCGGGTCGCCGATGTCGTGCCCGTCAATGTGGCCGAGCGTCGGCTGCGCGATGTCGAATCGGGGCTGAAGATGCAGCAGGGCTTTGACATCGGATTCGAGATGTCGGGCAGTTCCGCCGCGTTCGACCAGATGGTCGAGAATATGGTGATGGGCGGCAAGATCGCAATGCTGGGCATCCCGCCCGGCAAGTCGCAGGTCGACTGGTCGCGAATCGTGTTCAAGGCGCTGACGATCAAGGGTGTCTACGGCCGCGAGATATTCGAGACCTGGTACAAGATGATCGCGATGCTGGAAGGCGGGCTGAATGTGCGGGACGTGATCACGCATCGTTTCAACGTCGACGCGTTTCGTGACGGCTTTGCGGCGATGCTGAGCGGCGACAGCGGCAAGGTCGTGCTTGACTGGAGCCAATAAAACAAGGGGTTGATGCGCCTTTGCCAGCTATGTCGCCAACGCCGCGCCGGGGCCGTTGCTGTATTCTGCCGGCGGCAATTCCGCTGACCCGACGTCAGTCTTTGGCTTGTTAACGATATGCGCGTATGCTGCCCCTTATGTCCCTGTTTCGTGCCGACAGACCGCATTACAGCCGGGCGGAATATCTCTCCGACGCGGTGATCCATGTCGTGGGGGTCGTGGCGGCGGTGTCGGCGGTGCCGGTGCTGGTCACGCTGGCGGTGATCTGGCGCGGCGACGCTTCCGCGGTGCTTGGCATCACCGTCTACGGGGTGACCCTGATCGCCATGCTGGCGTTTTCGGCGATCTACAACATGGTGCGGCATCCGGATTGGAAATGGCTGCTGCAGCGGATGGATCATTCGGCGATTTATCTCAAGATCGCAGGCACCTACACGCCGTTCGTGATGTTGTCGGGCAGCTCGTTCGGCACCTTCCTGGCCGGGCTTTGGGCGGCGGCGCTGGCCGGAACCGGGCTGAAGCTGTTCGATCCCAACCGCTTTCGCTGGGTGGCGATTTCGCTTTATCTCGGCATGGGATGGGCGGGGTTGTTCGCGGGCTGGGCGCTGTTTTCGCAGATGTCCGATCCGGTGCTGGACCTGCTGCTGGTCGCTGGCGGGCTCTATACCTTCGGTGTCGTGTTCTACCTGACCGACCGGATGGTGTTTCACAACACGATCTGGCATGTCTTCGTCCTTGCGGCGACCGTGCTGATCTTTGCCGCGGTGACGCTGCACCTGTCGGATATGTCGCCGGGGATTGCGGTGGCGGAGGCCGCTAGGTCGGGCCGCGGCTGAGCGCGGCGACGCCCGTACGGGCCATTTCCACCAGACCCAGGGGGCGCATCAGGTCCGCGAAGGCATCGATCTTCTGCGGTGTTCCGGTGATCTCGAACACGAAGCTTTCCAGCGTCGAGTCGACCACGTTGGCGCGGAAGATCTCGGCCAATCGCAACGCCTCGATCCGTTCGTTGCCGCCGCCCGCGACCTTGAAGAGCGCCAATTCACGCTCGACGGCCGGACCTTCGACGGTCAGGTCGTGCACGTCGTGGACCGGAACGATGCGGCCGAGCTGTGCCTTGATCTGTTCGATGATGCTGGGCGTGCCGGTGGTGACGACGGTGATCCGGCTGAGATGGCCTTCGTGGTCGGTTTCGGCGACGGTCAGGCTTTCGATGTTGTACCCCCGGCCCGAGAACAGGCCGATGACCCGGGCCAGTACCCCGGCCTCGTTGTCGACGACCACGGCCAGCGTATGCCGCTCGAGCCCTTCCTCGTGATAGTCGCGCAGGTCGTAGGCGGAGTGTTTCGAGGTGCCTTTCTTGATCTTCAACGCATTCATCGGTCTTCCTTTATCGGCGGGGGGCCGCGGCGGCCGGGCGCGCGTCGGCCGTGGCAACGGCATCGGCGAGACGGCCGGCGGCGGGCCGGTCCCCGGTCGCCGGGGTGCTGATCGGGGCTGGGATCACCGGACGGGCGATGCCAGGGACGTCGCGGGGCGTGGCAGGCATGGGTGGTTCTCCGGCTAGACCAGCACCGCTCCCTTGGCGCCGATCGCATTCTGGGTCGAGTCCTGGTTCGATAGAAGCATCTTGTTGTGCGGCTCGCCGGATGGGATCATCGGAAAGCAGTTTTCGTGCTTCTCGACGACACAGTCGAAGATCACCGGTCCGTCGTGGGCCAGCATTTCCATGATCGCGTCGTCCAGATCGGCCGGGTCGGAGCAGATGATGCCCTTGCAGCCAAATGCTTCGGCGAGCTTGACGAAATCGGGCAAAGCTTCGGACCAGGTCTGCGAATACCGCTCTTCGTGCAACAGTTCCTGCCACTGGCGCACCATGCCCAGGCGTTCGTTGTTCAGGATGAACTGCTTGACCGGCAGGCGATACTGTACCGCGGTACCCATCTCCTGCATGTTCATCAGCCACGATGCCTCGCCGGCGACGTTGATCACCAGGGCGTCCGGGTGCGCGACCTGAACGCCGATCGACGCAGGCGTGCCATACCCCATGGTGCCGAGACCGCCGGACGTCATCCAGCGGTTGGGGTCTTCGAAGCCGAGGAATTGCGCCGCCCACATCTGATGCTGGCCGACCTCGGTGCAGATGTAGCGGTCGGGGTGGTCCTTGGTCAGCGCCTCGAGCCGGGCGAGCGCGTGTTGGGGCTTGATGGTCGTTTTCGAGTTGGAAAAGGCCAGGCAGTCGACCTTGCGCCAGTCGTTGATCTGGTGCCACCAGCGCTGCACGGCGTCCTTGTTGGTCTTGCGCCCGCCGGCCTTCCACAACCGCAGCACATCCTCCAGCACATGGGCCACGTCGCCGATGATCGGCACATCGGTGTGGATGATCTTGTTGATCGAGGACGGGTCGATGTCGATATGCGCTTTCTTGGACCCGGGTGAAAAATCCTGCACCCGCCCGGTGATGCGATCGTCGAACCGTGCGCCGACATTGATCATCAGATCGCAGCCGTACATCGCCAGATTGGCCTCGTAGAGCCCGTGCATGCCCAGCATGCCGAGCCAGTTCTTGCCCGACGCGGGATAGCACCCGAGGCCCATCAGCGTCGACGTGATCGGAAAACCCGTCGCATCGACCAGCTCTCGCAAAAGTTGCGACGCCGCGGGACCCGAATTGATCACCCCGCCGCCGGTATAGAAGATCGGCCGTTCCGCGGTTTCGATCAGCTTGACGAGGGCCTCGATCTTGTCGCGGTCGCCCTTGAGCTTGGGAGTGTAATGCTTGGTGCGCGCCTTTTGCGGCCCGGCATAGTCGGCAGATGCGAACTGCACGTCCTTCGGGATGTCGACCAGGACCGGACCGGGGCGGCCGCTCGTGGCGATATGGAACGCCTGGTGGATGATCTCGCCGAGCTCGGCCGTGTCCTTGACCAGCCAGCTGTGTTTCGTGCAGGGGCGGGTGATGCCGATCGTGTCGGCCTCCTGGAAGGCGTCGTTGCCGATCATGAAGGTCGGAACCTGACCGGTCAGGACGACGAGCGGGATCGAATCCATCAGCGCGTCGGTCAGCCCGGTCACCGCGTTGGTGGCGCCGGGGCCCGAGGTGACCAGGACGACACCGGGCTTGCCGGTGGACCGCGCATAGCCCTCGGCGGCATGCACGGCGCCCTGTTCGTGGCGGACCAGATAGTGGCGGATGTCGTTCTGCAGGAAGATCTCGTCATAGATCGGAAGCACGGCGCCGCCGGGATAGCCGAATACCGTGTCCACACCCTGATCCTTCAGGGCCTGAACGACCATTTTCGCTCCGCTCATTTGGCGTGACATTTGATTTGCTCCATCTTTGACGACATGCCGTTCCTGCGCACAAAAAAACCCCCGAGGGTGATCCGGGGGCGCATTGGGTCCTGTAAGGGTGTCCGGTCTACCGGCCCATGCGCCTTTCTCCTACCACTACGATAATGAGACCCATAATCCCCGAGACTCCGTTTCAAGTTCGCCGCAAGTTAGGCCCGGTGGCGGTAGGCGTCAACCGGCTTTGTCGCAGAAAATGTCGCGAGATCGCATCGGATTGGAATTTTCTTTCCGGATTTGGGGTGGAGCGGCATTTCGCAATGGTGTCCATGCGGCGCGGCGCTGTCCGAAAGGGAACCACGCACTTGCCGGAAGACGGTGTCGATTTTCGCCATGGATCTCGTTTATGGAGAATTATATGATCTAAGTTATCGCTTAAATTGTAGTGCCAATTTCGAGGCTTATTCAGAACTGTTCAGATTTCGGATGTACATTGGACCGAAGACTATTTACCTGCGCGTGGGATGCAGATTCCTGAGGGTAAACTCTCGAGATTTGCCGGATCTGTGTATTTATTCGTCGCCCTTCACTCGTTAGGGTGCCCGCACTCGAAACGATCCGCCCGGCACCGTGGGGTTGTGCTGGGCAACTTTAAAATGGGAGGTTACCTTAAATGGATCGTCGCTCTTTCCTGAAGAAATCCACTGTGGGTGGGACCGCTGCTGCTGCTGCGACGCTTGCCGCGCCGGCCTACGCGCAAGGCAATCGCACGCTGACGATGGTGCAATCCGTGCCGCACGGCTTTGCCATATTCGACGACGCGGCCGTGTACTTCAACAACGCCGTTGCCGCGATGTCCGATGGGTCGCTGACCATCGACAAGAAGGCCGCCGGTGAACTTGTCGGCGCCTTCGAGGTGTTCGATGCCGTCACCGCCGGCCAGGCCGACGTCTACCACTCGGCCGATTACTACTTCGGCGGCCAGCATCCGGGCTACTACTACTTCACCGCCGTTCCGTTCGGCGGCACCGCGCAGGAGTTGACCACCTGGTACCTGCACGGCGGCGGCATGGAGCTGCACGACGAGTTGGGCCAGATCTTCGGCCTCAAGTCGTTCCTGTGCGGCAACACCACCGTGCAGCCGGGCGGCTGGTTCCGCGAGCCGATCAACAGCGCCGCGGACCTGCAGGGGCTGAAGTTCCGCATGCCGGGCCTGGGCGGCCAGGCCCTGGGCAACACCGGCGCGTCGGTGCAGTCGATTCCGGGCGGCGAGATCTACCAGGCGCTGGCCTCTGGCGCGATCGACGCCGCCGAATGGATCGGCCCGTTCGCCGACGAACGCCTCGGCTTCCAGGAAATCTGCAAATACTACTACACTGCCGGTTTCCACGAGCCCGGCTCGGCCCTGAGCGTGGCGTTCAACCGCGACATCTGGGACGACCTGTCTCCGGCGCATCAGGCGATCTGCGAAACGGCCGCCGTGGCTACCAGTTCCTGGAGCATCGCCCAGTCGAACCATAACAACGGTGCCGCGCTGCAGCGGATCCAGTCGGCCGGTGTCAACATCGTCCAGTTCTCCGACGAGATCTGGGATGCCTTCGGCACCGCTGCAAAGCAGGCGATGGACGCGTATATGGATGATCCGCTCTACGTGCAGATCCGCGAGAGCTTTGAGACCTCGATGCGGTCCAGCTCGGGCTGGCTCAGCCGCTCGGAAGGCGAATACGTGCGCCAGCGCGACCGCGTCCTGGGCGCTGCCTGACCGGCGGCCACTGACATAACCAAGGTGCCGCGGTTCCGGCCGCGGCGCCGTCCCAAAGCGCGGCCATGGGGCCAACGCTGAATTTCGATAGCGTCGGAGGCGCCAATGGTCGAGTTGGTTGGCTGGATCGCGGTCAGTATCGCCGAAGCATTCTATAACTTCGGCTATGCGGTGACGCACCCGTCGCTGTGGCTCAACTGGTCCGACAGCCAGGCGCTCATGCGCTTTATCTACTACGGCGGGTCCACCGAATTCTTCTTTGTCGTATTCACCGCCTTCCTCGTCCTGACCGGGCTGGGGATCTGGAAGCGCGCGATCATGTGGGGCGCGGTTCGCGTGCTGGAGGGGGTCGCCAACACCGTCGGCCGGTTCTTTGCCTGGGCCGGGCTTTTGATGGTGCTGCAACAGATCCTGATCATCTTCGTCCAACGGATATTTGCGCAGGCGGATATCACCATCGGGCTGGGTGTGGCGGTCAGCCGGGATCTGACCTGGTGGTCGGAAGAGCTGAAGCTTTACAATGCAATGGTCGTGGCCCTTTGCGCCTCCTATACATTCGTGCAGGGCGGGCATGTGCGGGTCGACCTGATCTATGCCGGTGTCAGCCATCGGGCCAAGCGCGTCATCGATATGGCGGGCTCGCTGATCTTCATGATGCCCATGGCGGTGCTGATCTGGATGTATGGCTGGTATTTTCTCTGGCGGCACCTGGTGGTGCCGAAACCCTCGGCCTCTGACACGCTGGAGCGGCTTTTGGCGAAGTCGCGGGCGCTGCGCTGGAATGTCGAGACCATCGGGTTTTCGCCCAACGGTTTCGACGGCTATTTCCTGTTCAAGATCCTGCTCGTCGGCTTTGCGGGGCTGATCTTTCTGCAGGCCGTCGCCTTCTTCTTCCGCTCGTATCTGGAATTCGTCGAAGGCGAAGAGGCCGAGGGCAGGTACCTCGACCGCGACCGGATCGAAGCGGGCGAAGAGCCCTACGAACACTCTGAAGTTTAAGGAGGCTGAGGCATGCTCTTCGGCTTGGACGGTATCGAGATCGGCCTGATCATCGTCTTTCTGTGCCTCTTTGCCGGCATCCTGTCGGGATTTCCGGTGGCCTTCGCAATCGGCGGCGCCGGGGTCATCTCGTTCGGGATCATCGCCGGGCTCGATTCCGCGGGGCTGCTGATCCATCAGGCGATCGACAAATCGAGCCAGGAGTTCCGCGATCTGATCGCCAGCGGGATCAAGGCGGATACGATATCGGTCTTCCGATATCCGGACCTGCCGCGCGTCGGGCTGCCGGTGTTCGAACGCGGCTGGGAGGTCGCGCTGGACCGCAATATCTCGTTCATCGTCAACCGGCTGAACGAGCGGGTACTGGCAGGGCAGTCGATCGACACGCTGCTGGCCGTTTTGATGTTCGTTCTGATGGGCATCACGCTGGAACGCTCGAAGATCGCCGAGGACCTGCTGACCACGATGGCGCGCGTTTTCGGCCCGCTGCCGGGCGGTCTGGCCGTGTCGATCGTGGTGGTGGGCGCGTTCCTGGCCGCCTCGACCGGCATCGTCGGTGCCACCGTGGTCACCATGGGGCTGCTGGCCCTGCCGACGATGTTGCGCAACAACTACTCGCCCGAGCTTGCGACCGGCGTCATCGCCGCGTCCGGCACGCTGGGCCAGATCATCCCGCCGTCCATCGTCATCGTCCTGCTCGGCACGCTGGCCGGGGATCTTTACTCGACGGCGCAGGAGGAACGCGCCCAGCTTGTCGGCTGTTCCGACGCGCTGACCTATCTGGGCGAGCCTGCGGTGGTGTCCGTCGGGACGCTGTTTCAGGCGGCCCTGCTGCCCGGTATCCTGCTGGCGGGGCTCTATGCCGCCTATGCGTTCAGCTACGCGCTGTTCAACCCGTCCAAGGCGCCGCCGGTCGAGCTCGGCTCGGCCAATTCCGAGGTGATCACCCGCGCTGACGCCATGACCTGGTTCGTCGGTGCGCCCGTGGTGCTGATCGGCGGCATGCTGCTGGCCGGGCAGATCGGCCTGATCGGCAGCCAGGATGTCCGGGTCGATGCGTTTTCGGAGGCCGGTCAAACCGCGTCGTTGCGCACGAATGTCGGTGACGATTGCGCCGCCGCGATGATCGAGCTGCACGGGCAGGACGCGTGGGATACGGCCGTGGCCGAGCAGGCGGCCATCGAAGCCGCGGGCGGGGTCGCGCAAAGCCGGGAACTGAACGAGGAGGAGCAGGCCCAGGCCCTGCAGGCCAATCTTGCCGCCTCGCCGCCGATCGGCAGCGGCATCGCGGTGATGTTCCTGCTGCTGGCACTGGTCCTGACCACGGCGCGCGGCGTTTCCCCGACCTCCGATCCCATGCCGCTGGTCATCGGCGGGGCAGGGGTGGTGCTGGGGCTGTTGACGGATGTGCTGCTGCTGTCGCCGCTCACCTCGTCCGGCGTCACCGTGCTGATCATCGCGATTCCGCTGGCGATGACGCTCTACGGCTGCCGCTTTGCGACAGAACGCCTTGGCCGGAACGAATTGCTGCGCGTGGTGTTTCCGCCGCTGGTGCTGATCATCGCCGTCCTTGGCTCGATTCTGGGCGGCATCACCAATCCGACGCCGGCCGCGGCGCTGGGGGCAGGCGGCGCGATCATGCTGGCCGCCTACCGCAAGCTTAGCGATGAAAACCGGTCGGGCAAGATCATCGTCTGGTCGACCTTTGCGATCCTGATCATGATTCTGGCCGGCATGAATTTCGACCTGCGGGTGAACCAGCCGGACGTGAGGTTCGAGCAGTGGGTTGCCTATATCGTGGCCCAGATCGCCTTTCTCTACGCCATGTTCGGCATCGTGTTCGGCTGCTGGACGCTGTTCCGGTCCGGTGTGCTGACCCCCGTGGTGCGCGAGACCGCCAAGGTCACGTCGATGGTGTTCACCATCCTGATCGGCTCGCAGATCCTGAACCTTGTCGTGATCAGCTTTGGCGGCGAGCACTATATCCAGGACTTCCTGAGAAGCTTCGACAACGAGTTCCGGGTGTTCCTGATCGTCATGCTGGTGCTGTTCATCCTGGGTTTCGTGCTGGATTTCCTCGAGATCATCTACATCGTCGTGCCGATCGTCGGGCCGGTGATCTATGGCGGCACGATGGATCCGAAATGGGTGACGATCATGATCGCGGTAAACCTGCAGACCTCGTTCCTGACCCCGCCCTTCGGATTCGCGCTGTTCTACTTACGCGGCGTGGCGCCCAAGGAGGTGACCACCGGCCATATCTATCGCGGCATCCTGCCGTTCGTGCTGATCCAGGTGGTGGGCCTGGCGCTTTTGTGGCTGTTCCCGGGCGTCGTGACGATCATTCCCGATCTGATCGGGACGGGCCGGTAGGACGCTCAGCGGCTGTATTCGATCAGATCCCAGCGGTTTCCGAACGGATCGCGCCAGACCGCGACGGTGCCGTAGGGCTCGGTCCGCGGGGTTTCCTCGAACTTCACGCCCGCGGCCAGCATCGCCGCATGGTCGCGGGCGAAGTCGTCGGTTTCCAGAAAGAAGCTCACGCGCCCGCCGGTTTGGTTGCCGATGGCGGCCGCCTGGCGGTCGCCCACCGCCTTGGCCAGCAGCAGCGCCGCTCCCCCACCCGGAGGCGCCACGGTGACCCAGCGCTTGCCCCCGCCCTGGTCGGTGTCGCTTAACAACGTGAAACCCAGCTTTCCGACATAGAAGGCGATCGCGGCGTCGTAGTCAGGCACCACCACTGCGATCGCTGAAATTCTCATATCCTTGTCCATGTTCGAGTGCATCGCCTTCATGCGTTTTCTAAGCTCGCTCCATAGATGCACGAGGCCTTGATCGAAGAATACGACGTAAGACATAACCCGAAGCAAGAAACGCAGCCAACGCGGCGTGCCATTCCACGTCATCGGACCAACCGCGCGAGCGGCGGCCCCCGGTTGCGAATTTCTCGGCGTTCCTGTGCAATGCAAGGCGGACCGCGCTGCCGCGGTTCAAATCCGCCGCCCGGGTGGATTCCTTCGCGCCAGCTTCGGCGTCGACCTCGGCCGCGCCTTCGGCGTTTTGATTTTCCAGAGGATGATCGTCGGCGTTTGCGCCGCCGCTTTGAGCGTCTCATGGTACGTATGCTTCCATGTTCACCGCCGGATCGGGCGCGAATCCGGCAGGCTGATGCGGGCGACCTGTTCGGCGATCGGATCGGTCGACAGGGGATGCATGGCCGCGCTGTGCGCCGCCGGGTCGCCGATATTCTGCCACTCGCCGTTCTTGTAGACTTCCAGCGCTGCAAAATTCGCCTTGTAGCCCATCTTGGGCGATCCGGGCACCCAATAGCCCAGATAGACATAAGGAAGCCCCGCCTCGCGGGCGATCTTGATATGATCGAGGATGACGTAGGTTCCAAGCGACGTGCGCGCGCGCTCGGGATCATAGAACGAATAGACCATGCTCAGCCCGTCATCGAGCACATCCGTCAGGCACACCGCGGCCAGATCGACCGTGCCGTCCGGGTGATGGGCGTTGTATTCGATCACCCGGCTGCGGATCGGCGTTTCCTCGATCATCGCGGCGAACTCGAAAATATCCATGTCCGCCATGCCGCCGTCGGCGTGCCGGCTGTCGAGATAGTCGCGAAAGAGCGCATATTGCTCTTCCGTGGCCCAGGGCGAGGTCGCCTCGCGCCGAAGGTCGGCATTGCGCCGTTCGGCCCGCTTCTGGCTTTTGGACGGCACGAAATCCGCCACCCGCACCCGCGCCGACAAGCAGGCCGAGCATTCCGCGCAGGAGGGGCGGTAAAGTACGTTCTGCGAGCGCCGGAACCCCTGCTTGGACAGCGAGTCGTTCAACCTTTCCGCGTACTCGCCCTGCAGTGCGGTGAACAGCTTGCGCTCCATCCGCCCGGCCAGGTAGGGGCAGGGTTGGGGGGCCGTCACGTAGAACTGTGGGGCAATGGGCAGCGTGTGGCGCATGGGTCTTTCACAGGTGTCCTCGGCACAGACGTTAGCAATCGTTGCCCGCCCCGCCAAGCCCCCCAGATCCGGGAACGTAAACCCTAGCTTGCGGCGGCGCGATTGACTGCGGCGGTCCCGAGAAAATGGTCGCTCAATCCCTGCGCGCGGGCGCTGGTCAGCATCAGGATGATCGAGATTACTTGCGGGAAAACCATGGACACGGATACCGTGTAGAGAATTGTGTGCACCGTGGCCATCCCAAGGTCGAACCGGTTGCCGTCGCGGGTGCGGAATTCTACCGCCATCAACCGCATTCCCGGGGTGGCAGAGCCCCCGGCCAATGTGACGATCCAATAGACCAGTCCGACGACGAGAAACAGAAATGGCAGAAAGAACAGGGCCGTGAAGGCGGTGAAGGGGATGATCACCGCACAGATTAGCGCGATCAGGATCGAGTCGGCGACCCAGGCGATCAGCCGTTTCACCGGCACGTCGGCGTAGAACTCAGGCTTGGTGTCAGGGTCGGGAAGACCCCAGAGAGGATCCGTCATAGTGGTCATTGTCACGATCTTTCGAACAAAGAAAACCGGCCCCGTGGCAGGGCCGGTCCGGTCCGGTGTGGTTAGGCTTTTGCCGGTTCTTCTTCGTCGTTGTCGTCATTGGTCGCGCGGGCGTTTTTGGCCCGCTCGTCCATGAACTGGTCGAACTCGGCCTTGTCCTTGGCCTCGCGCAGCCGCTGCAGGAAGCTTTCGAAGGCGTCCTGTTCGTCTTCCAGCCGGCGCAGCGTTTCGGCCTTGTAGGCGTCGAAGGCGGCATTGCCGGAGGACTTGAACCGATGGCGGGCCATTGCGTGGTGGTTGGATTTGTGGACGGCGCAGGAACCGTTGAACATGCGTTTGCTCCAGATCATGTAGGCAAGAAGGGCGAGGCCGACGGGCCAGAAAAGGATGAAGCCAAGGACCATGGCGGCGATCCAGGCGCCTTTGCCACGGGCGTCGAGCCAGGTTTCGGCTTGGGAGGGCCAGGTGGCGACAGAACTCATTTGGGTCTCCAGGTTGCGGGTTTCGGTTTCAATGTGAATGTGTTTCACATCACATAGATTGGGAGACTGGGCGCGGGGTTCAAGGCAACATGTGAATGTTTTTTACATTTACTTTTTAACACTCTGAAAAACATGTATTCTTTTCTGAATTCCGGTGCGGTCTTGGCTGCCGCGAAAAGTGCGGATTTTGCATTGCCTGCCGGGAATCACCCCGGCAAGCAGGGGCTTTGCCCTGCATCGCTTTGCGCTAGTTGAGCAAAACCCTCGGCAGCCAAAGTGCGATGTCGGGGAAGCTGATCACCAGCGCCAGCCCGATCAGCTGCAGCAGCACGAAGGGGATGATCCCGGCATAGATCTCTTGAATTTTCACCGACTTCGGCGCCACAGCCTTCATGTAGAACAGCGCAAACCCGAAAGGCGGGGTCAGAAAGCTCGTCTGCAGGTTCACCGCCAGCAGGATCGCGAACCAGTAGGTGACCTCGAACTTGTCGACGTGATCGCCGAAATCGAGCTGGGCGATGATTGGGGCGAAGACCGGCAGGACGATCAGCGTGATTTCGATCCAGTCGAAGAAGAAGCCCAGGATGAAGACGAGCCCGAGGATGAAGAACAAAAGCCCCCAAGGCCCGAAACCCATGGCGTTGACCATATCGATCACCAGATCGTCGCCGCCGAGCGCCCGGAAGATGTAGGAAAACAGCGTGGCGCCGATGAAGATGCCAAAGATCATGGCATTGGTCAGCATCGTCCGGTCGACCACGTCTTTCAGCACGCTGCCGAAATGGGTCAGTTCGGCCCAGAAGCCGCCGCCGACGGCGTGATCGTCCAGATCGACCTCGCCGGCCGCGCGCAGGTGGAACTCCTCGACACCGAGCGACGGCAGGATCACCAGATTGATGACCCCCAGCAGCACCGCACCCATGGCGCCGACCCCCGCCGCCTCGGTTGGGGTCGCAAAGCCGCCGAGAATCGAGCCGAGCACCAGCGCGATCAGCACGACGGGCGGCACGAAGCTGCGCAGGATCATGACGATCACGCCGAGGGTCGACTGCGGACCGATGTCGTCCTGCAGCGGCGGGGCAAGCCGCGGATTGAGCGTGCAGCGGATCACGATATACGTCACGTAGAGACCGGCGAGGATCAGTCCGGGAAAGACCGCGGCGACGAAGAGATTGCCGACCGAGCGGCTGAGCAGGTCGGCCATGATCACCAGCATGATCGACGGCGGGATCAGGATGCCCAGCGTGCCCGAGGCGGCAATGGTGCCGGTGGCCAGAGAGTGGTTGTAGTTCCGTTCGATCATCACCGGCAGCGCCAAGAGCGACATCATGATGACCGAGGCGCCGATGATGCCGGTGGTCGCGGCCAGAATGGTGCCCATGATCGTGACCGCCAGCGCCAGACCGCCGGGAATGCGGCGCATCAGCACCTGAAGGCAGTTCAGCAGGTCGCGGGCGATCCCGGATCGTTCCAGCATCGTGCCCATGAAGATGAACATCGGAATCGCGGTCAGGATCAGGTTTTCCATGATCCCGCCGAAGATCCGGCTGGGCAACAGCTTGAACTGGATGAACAGGAACTCGCCGGTCAGGATGCCGATGATCCCGAAGGCAAGGCCCACGCCACCGAGGATGAAGGCGACCGGGTAACCGGTGAAAAGCAGCGCGCCTAGGACGGCGAACATGAAGACGGGGAGAAGCTCGACCAGTTCCATCAGTGGTCGCCCCCCAGCATTTCCTTCTTCATGTCATCGGGCAAGGCGCCCCTGAGCCCGGCGATACATTTCAGAAGCTGGCTGACGGCGGCGACGAACAGCAGGACGAAAAGAATGATGAGACCGGATTTGACAATCCACAGGTTCGAAAGGCCGGTCTGCGATTTCGAAATCTCGCCCGACAGAAAGCTTTGCTTGACATAGGGCCAGGACAGCCAGGTGCCGAGGATCGTGTAGGGGATCAGGGCGACGGAAATTCCGATGGTTTCGATCCAAAGCTTGGTGCGCTCTGGCAGGCGTTCGCGGACGAGGTCGATCCGGACGTGGGCCTGCCGCGAATACCCGTATCCGATCGCGAAGACGATTAGCGCCGAGTGCAGCCAGTACTCGAACTCCTGGATCATCGTCGAGTTCAGGCCTTCGGGCTTGGGCACCCCGAAATACCGTGTGATGACGTCGTAGCAGACGACCACAACCAATGCGAAACCAAGCCATCCGCCGATGCTGGCGAAAAACCTCAGCACCCGGTCGAGCAGACGGCTGACGCCTAGCAAACTCTGCACAGGTTTCCCCTCCGTTCCTTCCCCGCGCGATGCCCGCGCCGCCGCCCGTCAAAAGGCAGGCCCGGCCAGCATAGCCGGGCCTGTCCCTCGAATGCTACAGGCTTACTTGAGGTAGCCCAAATCCTTCCAGGCGGCGTATTCGGCGCGGAAGGCCTGCATGCTGTTCCAGACGTTCTCGAAATCGGGATTGGCGGCGATTTCCTCGGCCACGACCTCGTCCCAGGCGCCCTTGAAGGTGGCGAGCATCTCGTCCGACCACTTGTGGATGGTGACGCCGGCGGCCTCCATCTCGGCCAGCGCCTTGCCCTGGATCGCTTCGCCCTCGGCCAACTGATTGGCGACATTGGCCTTGCACGCGGTCTGGATCATCGCGCGTTGCGCATCCGTCATGCCGTCCCACTTGGCCTTCGAGATCAGCAGCTCCTGGATGGTCGACTGCTGGTGCCAGCCGGGGAAATAGTAGTGCTTGGCGATGTTGTAGAAGCCGAGGTTCTGGTCGATGGCCGGCATCGAGAACTCGGTCGCGTCGATCGTTCCGCGCTCGAGCGCGGGGTAGATGTCGCCGCCCGCCAGAAGCTGGGTGTCGACGCCCAGTTTCTGCATGACCTTGGCGCCCAGACCGAAAAAGCGCATCTTGAGGCCCTGCAGATCCTCGGGCGAGTTGATTTCCTTGCGGAACCAGCCGGACGCCTCGGGCGCGATGACGCCGCAGACCAAGCTGTGAATACCGTCTCGGTTGTAGATCTCGTTCATCAAATCTTCGCCACCGGCGAACCAGTGCCAAGCGAGGTATTCCCCGGCCGACGGACCGAAGGGGACGGCGGCAAAGAGGTTGTAGGCCGAGTTCTTGGCGCCCCAATAGCCGGGCACCGACCAGCCGGCATCGATCGAGCCGTTGGCGACGTTGTCGTAGATCTCCAGCGGCGGCACCAGGGCGTTCGGCTCGAAGAACTTGACCTCGATCTCACCGCCCGAAATCAGGTTGAGCGTGTCCTGGAGCTTGACACCCGCCTGGCCAAGCTGAACCAGCGAACCCGGGAAGGTCGAGGGCATATTGAGCTTTACCTCTGCACTCGCACCGGTTGCGGTGGCCGCAACCAGCGCCAGAGCCGTTACAACGTTTTTCATGATCTCCTCCTCTGTTCTGGAATATCAGGCAGACATCTCTGCGCTTGTCGCTCTGCGCAATCGCATTGCGCGTGGGGGCTTAACCGTGATCGAATGCGTGTTGACTGCCCCCGAGCAGATGTGATCCACGGTCGAACTTGCGGCAGCACCGCAATTGATGACGGACCTGCCGCTGCATTCCTCATAGCGGCGGCAGCCCGTAGTGTTTCAGGATTTCCACCATCTCGCTGCCGCCGCGTTGGCGGTGGTCGCGCATGGCGCGGCGGGCGCCGTCGACATCGCCGCCGGCGATACAGGTTACGATGGTTCTGTGTTCGCGGTTGGACGCCCCCAGCGATTTGCGCATCCGCAGGGTGATCATCTGGGTGCGGTGTGCCTGACTGTAAAGCGAATCGGTGATGGCGATCAGCCGCGCATTGTCGTTCAGGCATAGCAACTCACGGTGGAATCGGTCATCGCCCTGGGCCCAGGTACCCGGCTCGTTATCGTCACACGCCGCTTCCATCATTTCCATTGCGTCGAACAGGCCGGTCAAATCAAGCCCTTCCGTTGCCCGGGCCGCAATTTGTGCTGCCGCCAGCGACTCGAGTGCCGTCAGAATATCGTAAATTTCCCGCATGTCCGCCGCTTTAAGCGGCCGGATGCGCACACCACGGCGGGGAAGCACCTCGACAAGGCCTTCGGCTTCCAGACGGATGATGGCCTCGCGCACCGGCGTTCGGCTGGTCCCGAGTTTACCGGCAAGGTCGCTTTCGCGGATCTGAAAGCCGGCAGGGTAGGCATTCGATAGAATATCTTCCTTGATGCGTGCATACACGTCAGCACCAGTTCCGCCTGAACCCTTTGGCGCCGCCACGGTGATCGCACTATTCGGCATCACTCCCCCCTGTCGCCGCCAGTCTAGGAAAGTCCCGTCGACGCAGTCAAACACAAAAATGTCGACAATAATGAATGCATAACCCTCCGATGACCGGTTCGCAGTTCCCGTGCCAGATGCGAGGTGTCCAAGATATCTGACGTGATGGCGTGTTGCAGATACATCGACACGCCGGTCGCCGCCGATCTGTTATGCGGCATCGGTGCCGGCGCCCCTGCCGGCCGGAAGCACCTGTTGCGCCTACGCAATCCGCTCTGCAGTCGACGGCAGAGACGGCTGGGCCAACCTCCCCGCAAGGTCGACCGGGACGCACGGTTTCCCTTTCGTGTATTGGCTCTGCGGGTTGGCAGGATGCCAAGCCGCGTGGAGCGGTTCTTCGGCGGGATCTGATGCGTCGGCGCTTCGCAGCACCCGATGAGCGCAATCTACCTCCAGACTTAGACTAGCGCCGGCTCACAGTCCGGAGGCCCAAAAGCTTGGAGAACGAGAAACCGTTGCCGCCGTCCTGCGATGCCGTTCCCGCATGTTTGATCACCAACGGCAACAGGAAATCAGCCATGCGTGCGTGGCGTGGGAAGATCGAGCCGGTATATGGCTTTCTGTTGTCGATCAGCGGCACCGGGAAGCCCGCCATATGTCCATGGCGCGAGATCACCGAGCCTGTGAGCGGCTTGCGACGGCTGATCAGGGGGATCGGCCAGTCCGCCATGTGGTAGGTCGTGCTCGACGGATCCCTTGGCCGCGTCAGCATGTGCGGATGGTCGCCAAGGATGTGAAGCGTTGGCCGCAGCTCGTCCTTGATGAAGACCTCTTCGACGAGCCTGCCCAGGTCGGCGGCGCCCATGTCCGCCGCCACCTCGCGCGCGATCCCGGGCGACACCGAGCGGCTTGTACCCGGCCCTGACCATCAGGACGGCACAGCCCGCCGCCAGGCGATCCTGGTACGCCTGGGCCGCTGTCGCATCGACCCCGGCGGCGGTGAGCGCATCGGCGAGGCCCTCGGCCCTGTCATACAGTCGCAGGATCCGCGGGGATAAACTCTTGCGCAACACCAGTTCGTGTTTGGCTGCGTTGGCCTGGGTCGCACTGTCGAAATACCGTGTGATTACCGTTGTCATGGTACCTCCACCGGGTTGCTGCGCGAATCCGCAGCGGTCCGCACGGGATGATCTGGGCCGCGTCGCCGGGCAAGGCGACCGCAAAGCGGGACTGCCGCCAGCACGGCGAGCACCAGAAACAGGATGTCGATCCCGAAGACGACATTATGGGGCGCATACCGTGAAAATCCCTCTGCGGCGGGCAGAGCGACCAGAATATCGGGTACGACACCGGCCAGCGCCACGCCGATGCCGGCGCAGGGTGCCGGGCGCCGCGACCAGACGGATCCAGGCTTCTTGGAACGCGAGCTTCGGCGCGGCATCCATCGCCCGCGCGCGGTCTCAGTCGCGGGCCTCCTGCTTCCACAGGGCGAACAGATTGAGCGCCACCGTGACGACGGCCGATCCCTGGATCACCTGGATCAGCCTGCCGGGGGTGTAGTTTTCCAGCAGGAGGCCGAAGACCAGCGCGCTCGCCACCATGCCGAACAGCAGCATGACGTACATCAGTCCGACGACCCTGGGCTGATCTTCTTCCTTCACCAGATCGGTCGCGAGCGCCAATCCGACCGTCTGGACCATGTGCACGCCCGCCCCGAGCAACAGAAAGGCCAGCGCCGCCGACGACAGACGGACCCAGCGCGGTGCATCGACGGCTTCGCCATAGCCGGACAGGACCAAACGCGCGAAGGGCATGATGGCGAGTCCGCCGAACTGATAGAGCGTGCCCTTCCAGATATAGGGCACCCGTCTCCACCCAAGCGCCGACACGTGGACATCTGACCTGAAGCCGATCAGCGTCCGGAGGGGGGCGAAGATGAGCGGCAGCGCCAACATGCCCCCAACCAGCTTGGCCGGGACGTTCGGCTCGACGATCATCACCCGGTTCAGCGTGCCCACGAGCCGCACCAGCGCCATGCCGACGGTGATCTGAAAGAGCGACAGCCGCAGCAGGCGCGACAGCGGCACCGCGTCGGTCGCGACATCGGCGAACGGCAGATATCGCGGCGCGATACCCGACAGCTTTCTCAAGACGTAGGCGCGATAGTCGAACATCGTCATGCCCATGCTGACAACGCCTCGCCAGAGGCGCCGCAAAGCCGTTCAAGCGAGGCCCAGTCTTTGGCGATCCGGGCCTTGCGGTCAGTTCGTCCCGATCGGCGGCGGTGCCGCGGATGCCAGGACGTCATTTGGCTGCAGGATGGCCCGCGCAGCGGCGCGAACCGGCACTTTCCGGTCGCGGCACGATATCTCCGGACCGTAATGCCAATTGTGTCGGTTTAACTGGGCAAATTAGGTGTAAATATTATCTGACATTCCGGCGTGTCCTACGTCACTTTTACCGGGGTTCGAGAGGACCGCGTTTGCAGGTGCTCGGAATAATTCGGCCGCAAGGCCGGGGTACATTTCCTTTCGGGAGCCCGCATCGCCGTTTGCTCGAAAGCGGCTGGCCTTCCGCAACGGCCTACGAAGGGCCGGAATCGATTCGGTCTATCCGGGGCTTGCTGAAGCGGTTCCAATCCTGGGGTTCAGGCGCGAATTCGCGATGGCGCCCGTTGCACAGACGTCAAGGACGGTATCGATCAGGCGGTTGGCGGAACAGGCAAAGGCGGCCGGACCATACCGGGCTGGCAAAGCCTGTGCTCGAACCGGATGCCAGGCGGTGCCGGTCCTGCGATCGGGCCGGTCGTCTATCAATGCCATTTCGGCTTGCACAGCCCCAAACCCCACCCTAGAAGGGCCCCTGATTTTCAAGGGCCCCGGCCACCCGGGCGCGTGCGGGCCAGGAGAGGACAAACGCCGATGCAGGTCACCGAGACCCTGAACGAGGGGCTGAAGCGCAGCTACAACATCATGCTGACCGCCGATGAACTTGATGCCAAGGTCAACGCCAAGCTGGAAGAGGCGCGGCCCGAAGTCCAGATGAAAGGCTTCCGCAAGGGCAAGGTTCCGATGGCGCTGTTGAAAAAGCAGTTCGGCCAGCGGGTCCTGGGCGAGGCGATGCAGGAAGCCATCGACGGCGCGATGAGCCAGCATTTCGAAGACACCGGCGACCGCCCTGCGGTTCAGCCCGAGGTCAAGATGACCAAGGAGGACTGGAAGGAAGGCGACGATGTCGAGGTCGCCATGTCCTATGAAGCGCTGCCGGAGATCCCTGAGGTCGACATGAAAGGCCTGTCGCTGGAAAAGCTGGTGGTGAAGGCCGATGACGCGGCGGTGGACGAGGCACTGGCCTCGCTGGCGGAGAGCGCGCAGAATTTCGAGGACCGCAAGAAGGGCGCCAAGGCCAAGGACGGCGACCAAGTGATGATCGACTTCGTGGGCTCTGTCGGCGGCGAGGAATTCGAGGGCGGCTCGGCCGAGGATTACGCGCTGGTCCTGGGATCGAGTTCTTTCATTCCGGGCTTCGAGGAACAGCTTGTCGGGGCCAAGGCCGGGGACGCGGTGGATGTCAACGTGACCTTCCCCGAGGATTACGGCGCCGAAAACCTGGCCGGGAAGGAGGCGGTGTTCGCCTGTACGGTCAAGGCGGTTCAGGCGCCAGCGGCCGCCGAGATCGATGACGAGTTGGCCAAGAAGTACGGCGCCGAAAGCCTGGAGGCGCTGAAGGGGCAGATCTCGGAACGGCTGGAGGCCGAATATTCCGGGGCGAGCCGGGCGGTGATGAAGCGCAAGCTGCTCGACCAACTGGATGAGCAGGTCAAGTTCGACCTGCCGCCGAGCCTCGTCGAGGCCGAGGCCGGACAGATCGCGCACCAGCTCTGGCACGAGGAAAACCCCGAAGTCGAGGGCCACGACCACCCCGAGATCGAGCCGACCGAGGAACACCAGACGCTGGCGGAACGGCGGGTCAGGTTGGGACTTTTGCTGGCCGAACTGGGACGCAAGGCCGAGGTCGAGGTGTCGGATGCCGAGATGACGCAGGCGGTCATGAGCCAGGCGCGGCAGTATCCCGGACAGGAACGCCAGTTTTTCGAGTTCGTCCAGCAGAACCCGCAGATGCGGCAGCAGATTCAGGCGCCGATCTTCGAGGACAAGGTCGTCGATTACATCTTCGAACTGGCCGACGTGGCCGAGAAAGAGGTCGGCAAGGACGACCTGCAAAAGGCGGTCGAGGCGCTGGAAGAGGACTAGGACCTTCTGGGGAGGAGGAGGAAGGGCCGCCCCTCGGGGCGGCCTTTTCGCGTTAAGGGCCGGTCAGCTGCGTAGACCGGTTTCGCGCAGCATACCGCGGCGTTTGGCTTCGTAATAGTAGCCGCGGGCGTACCAGGACACGGCGGTAGCGTAGTCACCGTCGGACAGAAGCCAGGCGCCGCGCAGGTATTTGACGGCGTATTTCAGGTTGGTCTCGGCGTCGAGCAACTCTGAGGGCGGGCCGCGGTGGCCCATGGTGCGGGCGGTTTCCGGCAGGATCTGCATCAGCCCGTAATAAGGACCGTTGCGGGCGGCAGGATTGTGGGTGCTTTCGCGGATGACGACCCGGTGCACCAATGGGCGGGGCACGTCGTAAAGGTCCGCGTACCGGTTGATCAGCCGGCGCAGCTCAGGCGTTTCGTTGGGATAGAGCGGCGGCTCATTTGCGGCCAGTGCCTTCTGCGAGACTGCGGGATCCGGGCCGCGCGTGCGCCTGCGGCGGCCACAGGCCGAGACGGTCAGGGCAATCAGGCCGGTCACGGCGGCGCGGCGGGTCAGGGTCTGCATCAATGCCTCCGGTTCTGGGTTCATGCTGAACGATGCCGCGATGCCGGGCAAGGCTGGCGGCGGGCCTGCGGCGGCGGGCCGCCGATGCGTGCCTTGAGATGGATCAAGGCCGGGCCGGGCGGGCGCGGTCTAGCCTATGAACGAGCGAACAGGAGATCTGCGATGCCCCTATCCGATGACCAGTTGACCCTGATCCGGCAGAGCTTTGACGTTCTGCGGCACGACATGGCGCCCGCATCGACCTATTTCTACGACGACCTGTTCACACGCGCGCCGGAGTTGCGCGAGCTGTTCCGCGACGATCTGGCGGGGCAGGGGATGAAGTTTCTCTCGACGCTTGCCGTGATCGTGGACAACCTGCACAAGCCCGAAGATCTGGCCGAGCGATATGCCGATCTGGGCGGGCTGCACCGGACCCTGGGCGTGACCGGCAAGATGTTCGCGCCGATGGGCGAGGCGTTGCTGGCGACCATCAAGGAGTCGCTGGGCGAGCGCTACACGATCGAGATCGAGGCCGCGTGGCGGGTGGCCTACCAGGACATGGCGGCGGCGCTGATCGAGCGGGGCGGGATCCCTGAGGGGTGAGATCGGCCATGTACTAACGTTAAGGCGCGGGGATAAGGTTCTGAGACTATTTGGGAATGTGGTTTGTGGCGGGAAAGGCGCCGGGTTGGCTTGTTTTGACTGGGCAAGGATTTGTTGCCTTTCGGTAAAGAGCCAAATGGCCGGCGGACCGCCAAGCTTCGAAGAGTACAGAGGAGACGTCGTTTGCCGGATGCCTGCGAAATCCGGCACCAACTCCAAACGCAGCTGACGGGAGGCCCGAATGACAAATCACGTTTCAAGCCCAGCATGTCCACGATCGCCAAGAGCGTGGGTCTCGGTGATGGCGGGTGTCTTGATGCTCTTTGCACCGACTTTGACGGGCGCACGAGAGTGCCCGGTACCCGAACCGCGCCTGAACGATGTCTGGCGGCGCGCCTACGAAGCATATCAAAGAGACGACTGCATCAATTATTTAGAGTACTCTTCGCGGTACTACGAGCTGGTCAACCTTTCGGTATTCACTTGGGATACTTTGGAAATCGGTCGCGCATTCGGATACTGCAAAAGACGGCTCATCGGGCTAGTGGAGGAGAACGAACGGCTTCGTAGTGAGATCATGGCCCTACGCATTACGGGAAACATGGATTTTTCGAGCGAACATTTCGCAGTGACCGAACCGAAGCCGCCGCTGCGAGAGCGACCGCCCCACCAACTGCCATAACGAAGCGACCGATGCCCGAGAACGGGTAGGATTGGGTAGCCCGATCCCGCACCGCGACCGTCATGGGATGGCGTATCCGGCCGGCATCGGCTTTGCTTCGCCGCACTCCGGCGCCGCCGCGTCCCGGACGATCCCGGCTCTCAAACCGACGGGCGCAACGAAAAAAGGGCCACCCGGTGGGGCGGCCCTTTGCGTCGGATGCGGCGGCTGTCAGCTGTCGTCTTCGGTGTCCGGCTGGTCTTCGCCATTGCCTTCGGGCGTCGCGACCGCAAGCTCTTCGTCTTCGGACTGGGCCGCGCCGATGTCGTCGAAGAGCTCGGCGATCTCGAACTCGGCTTCGGCCTCTTCCTCGGCGGCCAGTTCCTGGATCGATTTGCCCGAGGCCTGCAGGTCGGCCTCTTCCTGGGACCGGGCGACGTTGATCTGAACGGTCACCTCGACCTCCGGGTGCAGAACGATCGTAACGTCGTGCAGGCCCAACTCCTTGATCGGCCCGCCAAGCACGATCTGCTTGCGGTCCACGGTAAAGCCCTCGGCCGTGGCTGCCTCGGAGATGTCGCGCGGGCTGACCGAGCCATAGAGCGAGCCGGTGTCGGAGGCCGAGCGAATCACCACGAATTGCTGGCCGCCGAGACGCTCGCCCAGCGTTTCGGCCTCTTTGCGGGTCTCGAGGTTGCGGGCTTCGAGCTGGGCCTTCTGGTCCTCGAAGGCCGCGATGTTGGCCTGGCTGGCGCGCAGGGCCTTTTTCTGTGGCAGAAGGAAGTTGCGGGCATAGCCTTCCTTGACCGAGACCACATCGCCCATCTGGCCGAGCTTGGCCACGCGTTCGAGAAGAATGACGTCCATGGGGCCTCTCCTTATCTCACGGCGTAGGGCAGAAGAGCAAGAAAGCGGGCGCGCTTGATGGCGCGCGCAAGCTCACGCTGCTTTTTCGACGAAACGGCGGTGATGCGGCTGGGCACGATCTTGCCGCGTTCCGAGATATAGCGCTGCAAAAGGCGGGTGTCCTTGTAGTCGATCTTCGGCGAATTGTCGCTGGAGAAGGGGCAGACCTTGCGGCGGCGGAAAAACGGTTTGGTTGCCATGTGTCGGATCTCCCTTGTCAGCGCCGGTCGCGGCGGTCGCCGCGGTCACGTTCGTCGCGTTTCTGCATCTGGATCGACGGGCCCTCGGCATGTTCGTCGACCTTGATGGTCAGAACCCGCATGACGTCGTCGTGCAGCCGCATCAGGCGTTCCATTTCCTGCACTGCCGGCGCGGGGGCGTCGGTTCTGAGAAAGGCGTAGTGGCCCTTGCGGTTCTTGTTGATCTTGTAGGCCATCGTCTTGACGCCCCAGTACTCGCTGTCGACGAGCTTGCCGCCATTATCCGCGAGAACGGTTCCGAAATGTTCGATGAGGCCCTCGGCCTGTGCGTTCGCCAGGTCCTGGCGCGCGATGAAGACATGCTCGTAAAGCGGCATGTGCTCTCCAGTTCTGTTCAAGCGCATTTCAAAGGACCGGCCGGTTCATCGCCTTCCGCGGGCCGGGCCACGAGAGACTGCGCCGTTCAGGGTCAATCGCGGAAGGAAGCGGGGTTATACACGGGCGGCACGGCAATGCAAGAGTTCCCCGAAAATGCACGGAGGCCGCCGAACTCTGGCCCAGATTCCGGGATTCTGTCTTGCGCGTGGGGCAACAGGACACGCATTGATGACGCTGCCCCGCCTCAAACTGAACTTTCGACCGGCCCGCGCTGTGCCCGATGCTCTGACGGTGCGCGAAACGGCGTGGGGTTATGTCATCAGATCCGTGCGTCCGGACGATGGCTTGCAGCGCCCGGTGGAGCGGCTTGCCGCTTGTGCCGTGTGGCTGGCGGCCGCCGGATTTTGGCTGATTCCGGCGGGCTGGCTGCCGGAGCCGGCATTCGCTGCGCGGGCGCTGGCAAGTGTGGCATTGCCGGTGGCGTTCTACACAGCGCTTGCCTTGCGGAGCCGAACGAGCGGTTACGAGGTGGAAGTCGATACCATGCGGCGTGAGTTGCGGATGGGCGAGGTGTCGGCCGAGGGTCGCGTGCAAATCCGGTCCCGCGCGCGGTTCGACCAGGTCAGAGACTGCGTGTGGCGCCGGTCGGGAGGCGCAAATGCGGTGCGCGATCTGTGTCTTCGGCTGAAGGACGGCGGCGATCCGCTGCCTGTGGCGGTGGGCGACGAGGGCGCGCTTTTTGCAGTGCACGCCCGGCTGATGCGCGACCTGCGGCCGATGGAAGAGCGGGTGTCGTCCTATCAACTGGGCACCGGACGCGGCCCGGCGCGGCGGGTTTTTCCGGCGCTGGGGCCGCAGGAATTGCCGGCCTGAGGCGGATTGTTCGTCAGCGAACAGATGCTGTGAGATTGATGCGGTTGCCGTCCACGGGTGCGGCGCCATCTTTGCGGCACCTGCAACCCACGGAGCACCCGACCATGAAATCCACCCTTCTTGCAGCGGCTCTTGCGACCGCCGCTGCCGGCGCCGCCGTCGCCGATCCCGAAGCCTATGTGCTGGATGCCAGCCACAGCCAGATCGTGTTTTCCTACAACCACCTGGGCTATTCCACGAACTGGGGCATGTTCTCAGGCTTTGAGGGCGAAATCCAGTTCGATCAGGACGATCCGGCGGGCTCGAGCGTGACTGTCTCCTTCCCGGTGATGTCGATGTTCACCGGCTGGGAGGCGCGGTTCGACCATTTCATGTCGGCCGATTTCTTCGGCGCGACCGAGGACGAGATGGTGACCTTTGCCTCGACCGGGATCGAGGTGACCGGCGACAGCACCGCCAGGATCACCGGCGATCTGACGCTGAACGGCGTGACCAAGCCCGTCGTGCTGGACGCGACGCTGAACCAGACCGGCGATCATCCGATGGCCAAGAAGCCCTGGGCCGGGTTCACGGCGTCGACCACGCTGCTGCGCAGCGATTTCGGCGTCGGCAACTTTGCGCCCTTCGTCAGCGACGAGGTCGAGGTGATGATCTCGATCGAGGCGATGAAGGCCGACGACCAGGAAAGCTGACCCCCCCCCAACACTCACGGGACCTGGGGCCGCTCCGGCTGGGGTGGCCCTTTCCTTGCCGTCCCGGCGCCGGGCGCTGGCCGACCGGGACCGGCCCTCTTCTGCGGCAGCCAAGCCGGGGTGGAAGGGCGGAACCGGCGATGGCGCGGGTCCCCTATTCGGCGCGGGTGGCCGCCAGCGTGATTTCGACGGCCACGCTGAACCCGACCGAGCTTTCATCCGGGTAGCTCTCTCCGATCCCGAAATCCCGTCGGTCGAGCGTCGTGGTGCCGGTCATCCTGGCTGTGCTGCCGTCGATATCCAGTGTGAAGGGCAGCGAGACCGGGACCTTGGTTCCGCGCAAGGTCAGGCTGCCGTCGGCGAGATAGCCGGTTTCGGCTGCCAGGATGTCGGCAGTGAACCCGGCGTCCGGATGCGCGTCGGCGGCGAAGAAATCCGGACCGAGCGCCTGCGAGGTGACCGAGCCGAGGGCAAGGCTGGCAATCGCGATTTGCACATCCACGGTTCCGTGGCGTCCATTGGCGGCGGTCTCGTCAAAGGCGATGTCGGCGGACCAGTCGGCGAAGCTGCCCGCCACCGCGCTGCCAAGCTGCTGGACGGTGATCCCAAGCGTGCCTTCGGTGACCGTCCAGTTGCCTTGCGACGCTTCCGGGGCGGGGGGCTCTGGCGTTTCGGTCATTGCCGCCAATTGGTCCGCGGCGCGGTCGCCTGGCTGGTTCGCGGAATGGTCCGTTCCCGCCGCAAGCACGAAGGCGAGACCGAAGCCCGCGGCATAGATCGCCGCCGCCGACAGGATCGCTGGGCGGTGGTCGGTGTCGATGGCCGAGGCCGGCGGGGGCTCGGTGCGGCCCGGCAGCATGCGGGCCAGCGTGCCGTCGCGGTCGATCAGCGCGTGTTTCAACGCTCCGGCGATATGAAGCAGGATCGCGGCGGCCAGCACCTTGGTAAAGACCCAATGGATCGAGCCAAAGAGCGCAGCGACAGGTTCGGATTTCGGCACCAGCGGCAGGGACTGGCCGAGCGGCCAGAGGATCGGCGCAAAGCCTTCCGTTGCGGCGTGATGGATCCAACCCGAAAGCGGCACAAGGACCAGCGAGACATAGAGCATCCAGTGGACGATATCGGCCAGCAGCGTTTCCGCGCGGCGGTCGGGGTGCAGCGGGGCGGGTTTCGGCTGAACCGCTGCCCAGGCGATACGAAGCAGCGCCACAAGGAAGGCGGCGATGCCGGCGGTCTTGTGCAGCGAGAAAAGCCAGGCCTTCCGGGCCAGCGCGTCACCGGTGTCATAGGGAAGCTGGTTGGCGACCACACCCAGCGGAATCGCGGTCAGGATCAGAAGGGCGGTCAGCCAGTGGAAGGTCTTGGCGACGCTGCCATAGGCGGCAGGGGAATTCTGGGCGGTCATGCGGTTTGCCTTCGGATTGGGATCAGCCGGGAACCTACGGCGGCCGCGTCCGGTGACAAGGCGGGCCTTGGCACGGTCTCTGTGCGTCATTGCGCACGGACGCGGGCCAAGGTATCCCCGCGCGAAGCGGACATTCTGGGGAGGGCACCGATGGCGCGCGCGTTTCTGTTTCCGGGACAAGGGGCCCAGATGGTTGGCATGGGCAAGGCATTGGCCGCTGCCTATCCGGCCGCGAAGGCGGTGTTCGACGAGGTTGACGAGGCCCTGGGCGAGGCGTTGTCGGCGCTGGTCTTCGACGGAGATCAGGGCGAACTGACGTTGACGCAGAACGCGCAACCGGCGCTGATGGCGGTGTCGATGGCGGTGATGGCGGCGTTGAAATCCGAAGGCGTGGGCGTCGAGGCGGCGGCCTATGTGGCCGGGCATTCGCTGGGCGAATATTCGGCGCTGGCGGCGGCCGAGGCGATTTCCGTGGGCGACGCGGCCAAGCTGTTGCGGTTGCGCGGGCAGGCGATGCAGGCGGCGGTTCCGGTGGGCGAGGGCGCGATGGCGGCGCTCTTGGGGCTCGATTTCGAGATGGTGAAGACGATCGCGCACGCCGCCGCCCAGAACGAGGTGCTGGCGGCGGCGAACGACAACGATCCGGGGCAAGTGGTGGTTTCGGGGACCAAGGCGGCGGTCCGGCGCGCGGTCGCGCTGGCCAAGGAACGCGGCGCCAAGCGCGCGGTGATGCTGCCGGTCAGCGCCCCGTTCCACTGCCTGCTGATGGAGCCGGCTGCGGCGGCGATGGCGGATGCCCTGAGCCATGTGCCGATTCACCGCCCGAAGGTGCCGCTGGTGGCGAATGTCCTGGCGCATGACGTCAGCGACCCGGCGACCATCCGGTCCCTGCTGGTCGAACAGGTCACCCATTCGGTACGCTGGCGCGAGTCGGTTGCCTGGATGGCGGCACAGGGCGTGACCGAGACCTGGGAGATCGGGGCCGGCAAGGCCTTGTCGGGCATGGTGAGGCGGATCGACCGGTCGCTGACGACCCGGACGGTCGAGGCGCCGGACGAGGTGGCGGCGGCGGCAGAAAGCATGAGGAGCTGAGATGTTCGATTTGACGGGAAAGGCAGCGCTGATCACCGGCGCCTCGGGCGGGATCGGCGGGGCGATTGCGCGGGCCCTGCATGCGGCGGGGGCGTCCGTGGGATTGTCGGGGACCCGGGTGGAGCCGTTGGAGGCTCTGGCGTCGGAACTGGGAGAGCGGGCGTTCGTGCTCCCCTGCAATCTTGGCGACGCCGAGGCGGTCGCGGCGCTGCCGAAGCAGGCGGCCGCCGAGATGGGATCGGTCGACATCCTGGTGAACAACGCCGGGATCACACGTGATCAGCTGTTCCTGCGGATGTCGGATGAAGAGTGGGATCAGGTTCTTCAGGTCAACCTGACGTCGGCGATGCGGCTGTCGAAGGCGGTCCTGCGCGGCATGATGAAGGCGCGCTGGGGCAGGATCGTCAATATCGGCTCGGTCGTGGGATCGACGGGAAATCCGGGGCAGGGGAACTATGCCGCGGCAAAGGCCGGGCTTGTCGGGATGTCGAAGTCGCTGGCCTACGAGGTCGCCTCGCGCGGGGTGACGGTGAACGTCGTGGCGCCGGGATTCATCGCCACGGCGATGACCGAAAAGCTGACCGACGATCAGAAGACGTCGATCCTTGGCCAGATACCCGCCGGACGCATGGGCGAGGCCGGCGAAATCGGCGCGGCGGTGCTTTATCTGGCAAGCCCGGAGGCGGCCTATGTGACCGGCGCAACCTTGCACGTGAACGGTGGGATGGCCATGTTCTGAAGGCTGCAAGCGCAGCATGACAAAGCGTTTGCGTCCCCGAAACGATATGTTATAGGCGGCGCAGTTTTAGCCGGGGACACTTGGGCGTGCCCAAGGCAAACGCCGCCTTCGAGCGGGAAACGAGCGGCCCGAAGGGGCAAGAGCAACAACGGGCACGGACCCTGAGAGGACATGAGGACGTAAATATGAGCGATGTCACAGCGCGCGTGAGAAAGATTGTGGTCGAGCACCTGGGTGTCGAAGAAGCGAATGTCGTCGAGTCGGCGTCGTTCATCGACGATCTGGGCGCGGACAGCCTGGACACGGTCGAGCTGGTGATGGCGTTCGAGGAAGAGTTCGGCATCGAGATCCCCGACGATTCCGCCGAAAACATCCAGACCTTCGGCGACGCCGTGGAATTCATTGCCGGGGCGACCGCCGCGTCCTGATCCGCCTATTGGGCTTTGAACAAGCTTGCGGCGTCCGGATCGGGCGCCGCTTTGCTTTTTCGGCTGCGGTCGCCCGAGAGTGCGTTTTGGTCGGAGTCCTGATAGTCTGACCGCGGGGAGTGTCCTTATGTCGGCGCAACCGGGCCGTGCGACGGCGTTGCAGCCCGGGGTTCTCGGACCGCGGCGGCCACTGGGGTTGCCTTGGCAGAAAGGGACGTCTCGATGATCCTCTATCCGGCGATTGAATTACAGAACGGGCGCTGCGTGAGCCTTTACCGCGGGCGGCTTGACGAGCCGCAGATCTGGCATGTGGATCCGGTGGAAAAGGCAATGGAATTCGCCGCGGCCGGCGCGGAGTGGCTGCATATCACCGATTTCGACGCGGTGACCGGCGAGGGTGGCAACGAGGATCTGGTGGCCGAAATCATCCGCAAGGCCGGCATTCCGGTACAGCTTGCCGGCGGCATGCGGCTGGGCGAACGCGCGGTCGAGTGGATCGACCGCGGCGTGGGGCGCGTCGTCGTCGGAACCCTGGCGACCCGGCACCCCGATACCGTGAAGGCCCTGGCCAAGCAGTATCCGGACCAGATCGTGCTGTCGGTCGATGTGTACCAGGGCAAGGTGGTCGATGACGGCTGGCGGTCGTTGACCGCGTTCGATCCGGTGGATTACGTCACTGCCTTCGAAGACGCGCCGCTGGCTGCAATGATCGTGACCGATATCGACAGCGACATCGAAGACGCGGACGCGTCGCTGGGGTTGATCACCGGGCTCGCCGATATGTCGCGGACGCCGGTTGTCGCAAACGGACTGATCCAGTCGTTGGACGACCTCTCGCGCCTGAAATATGTGCGCAACGTGGCCGGTGCGATGATCGGCCGGGCCCTGTTTCGCAAGACGATCTCGCTGCCTGACGCGCTGGAACTTGCGTGGGCGCCTTTAGAGCCCGCCGCCGGGTTCAAGTGACCCTGCCCTGACCCCGAGGTGGCGCGCGGATAGCGCCGGCCGCTTTGCGGGCATCCCCGCCTCTGGCCGTGGGCGTGGGGTATCCGCCTGTGTGGCGCCGTTGCCGTTATCGCTAACATTCCCCGGGGGCAGGCTTTCAATTGCCTGGGGAGCGCGCTAGGTCCACGGGTAACGGCAAGGAACGGATTGCGACGTGTTCGATACGGCTGTCTCGAAGGATGAGCTGAAGGAAGCGGTGCTGCGGCACCTGACGTTTTCGCTGGGCAAGGACGAAGGGCATGCAAGCCTTTACGACTGGCGCATGGCGCTGTCATTCGCCCTGCGCGACCGGATCGTGGGCCCCTGGTTCGCCTCGACGAAAAAGACTTATGCGGCCGATACCAAGCGGGTCTACTACCTGTCGCTGGAATTTCTGATCGGCCGACTTCTGGAGGACGCGTCGATCAACCTTGGCCTGCGCGACGCGGCCGAGGCGGCCATGGGCGAGTTGGGCCTGCCATTCCGCGATCTGGTCGAGGATGAACCGGACGCCGCGCTTGGCAATGGCGGCCTTGGGCGGCTGGCGGCCTGTTTCATGGATTCGCTGGCGACGCTTGGCGTGCCGGCGCATGGCTATGGCATCCGCTACGAGCACGGGCTGTTCCGGCAACGCTTTGAAGGCGGACACCAGGTGGAGACGCCCGAGGACTGGTTGAAGCAGGTGCACCCGTGGGAGTTCGCCCGCCCCGAGGTTGCCTATGAGATCGGCTTCAAGGGGCAGGTCGCGGACGGGCGGTGGGAGCATGGCGAATCCGTCGTCGCCTCGGCCCATGACATGCCGATCATCGGCTGGGGCGGCCGCTGGGCCACGACACTGCGACTGTGGGGCGCACAGCCCACGACCCTGTTCGATCTCGACCGGTTCAATGCCGGGGATTACGCCGCTGCGGCGGAACCCGAGGCGCTGGCGCGCACGCTCAGCCGGGTGCTCTATCCCGACGATACGACCTATGCCGGCAAGGAATTGCGGCTGAAGCAGGAATTCTTCCTGACCTCGGCGGCCTTGCAGGACATCCTGCGGCGCTTTTTCAACACCCACACCGACCCGCGCGCCTTGCCGAAACATGTGGCGATTCAGCTGAACGATACCCATCCGGCAATCGCGGGGCCCGAGCTGATCCGGTTGCTGATGAACCGGGGGTTGGCCTTCGACGAAGCCGCCGACACCGCGGGCGCGGTGCTGAACTACACCAACCACACGCTTTTGCCCGAGGCGCTGGAACGCTGGTCGACCTGGCTGATGGGCAATGTCCTGCCCCTGCACATGCAGCTGATCGAACGGATCGATGCACGGCACCGGCGGGCGCATCCGAACCGGCCCGCCAATGTCGCCATCGTGCAAAACAACGAGGTCCACATGGGACCCCTGGCCTTTGTCATGGCCCGGCGGGTCAACGGCGTGTCGGCGCTGCACACCGATCTGGTGAAGAAGACGGTGTTTTCCGATCTGCACGGGCTGCATCCCGAAAAGATCGTCAACCAGACCAACGGGGTGACGCCGCGGCGCTGGCTGCGGATGGCCAATCCGCGGCTGTCGGCCCTGATCACCGAGGCGATCGGCGACGGCTGGGAGGCCGATCTGGACCGGTTGGAAGAGCTGGAGCCGCATATCGAGGACCGGGGATTTCGCGACGCCTTCGGCGCGGCGAAGCGGGCCAACAAGGCGGATCTCGCCGACTGGATCGGTGGGACCTGCGGTGTTGCAGTCGACCCCGACGCGATCTTTGACGTGCAGATCAAGCGCATCCACGAATACAAGCGCCAGCTTCTGAACATCCTCGAAACCGTCAGCCTGTGGCACAAGATCCGCGAAAACCCGGGCGGCGACTGGGTGCCGCGGGTCAAGATCTTCGGCGGCAAATCGGCACCGGGTTACGCGGTCGCCAAGGAGATCGTGCATTTCATCAACGATGTCGCGCAGGTCATCAACACCGACCCGGCGGTCAATGGCCTGCTGAAGGTGGTCTACCCGCCCAACTACAACGTCTCGATGGCCGAACGGTTGATCCCGGCGGCCGATCTCAGCGAACAGATCTCGACCGCGGGCAAGGAGGCCAGCGGCACCGGCAACATGAAATTCGCCCTGAACGGCGCGCTGACCATCGGCACGCTCGACGGCGCGAATGTGGAAATCCGCGAGCATGTGGGGCCGGAAAACTTCTTTCTGTTCGGCATGACCGCAGAGGAGGTGGTCGCGCGCCGGCGCGACGTGGCCCATGCCAAGCATGCCATCGAGGCCAGCCCGTGCCTGCGCGATATCCTGCAGATGATCGTCGAGGGGCGGTTCTGCCTGTCCGACCCGGCGCGGTATCATGGCATCGTCGATCGGATGTGGCACCACGACTATTTCCTGGTGGCCAGCGATTTCGACGCCTATTCCGCCAGGCAGCGCGAGGTCGACGCGGTCTGGCAGGACGCCGACCGTTGGCGCCGGATGGCGGCGCTCAACACCGCGCGCTGCGGGTTTTTCTCCTCTGACCGGACGATCCGTGGTTACATGGCCGATATCTGGGGCGTGACATCCGCGCTCTAAGCCAGGAGATCCGCATGGACGCGACCCGAGAGCTGGTGGATATGGCCGAGGCGCAGGCGCTTCTCGCCGGAACCCATGGCGATCCGTTCGGATTTCTGGGATTGCATGGCGGTGTGTTGCGGGTCTTCATGCCGGGCGCCACGCGCGTCGTGGCGCTGACCGGCAAGGCGACCGAGACCGACCTGTGGGCGGTTCCGGGGGCGCCGGGACTCTTCGCCGGGCGGTTGAAGCGCGGCAGGAAATACCGGCTGCGCTGTTCCAACCCCGAGGCCACGTGGGAGGTGGACGATCCCTACCTATTCGGGCCGGTTCTGGGCGAGATCGACGAGTATCTGTTGGGCGAGGGCACGCACCGGCGCATCTGGCAGGCGCTGGGGGCACATGTGACGACCCACGAAGGCGTGCAGGGCGTGCATTTCGCGGTCTGGGCGCCGAGCGCCGAGCGGGTGTCGGTGGTTGGCGATTTCAATTTCTGGGACGGGCGGCGGCACCCGATGCGGCGGCGCGGGGCCACGGGCGTGTGGGAGATTTTCATTCCCGGCCTCGGCGAGGGCGCGGTCTACAAATACGACATCCTGGGTTCGGGCGGGCAGCATCTGCCGCTGAAGGCCGATCCGGTGGGGTTCGGCTCGGAACACCCGCCCGCCAACGCCAGTGTGGTGCGGCGCATCGACAGGCCGCATTGGGACGACCGGGGATGGATGGACAGCCGCAAGGCGCGGCAGGATATCGACGCGGCGATCTCGGTCTACGAGGTGCATCTGGGAAGCTGGAAACGCGCCGACCACGGCCAGCGGCCGCTGAGCTACCATGAACTGGCGACCGACCTCGTCGACTACGCCGCGTGGATGGGGTTCACCCATATCGAGTTGCTGCCGGTCAGCGAGCACCCCTTTGACGGGTCCTGGGGCTATCAGCCCATCGGCATGTACGCGCCCACCATCCGGCACGGCACCCCCGACGAATTCCGCGCACTGGTGAACGCGGCCCACAACAAGGGCCTCGGCGTCATCCTCGACTGGGTGCCGGGGCATTTTCCGACCGATCCGCACGGGCTGGGCCGGTTCGACGGCACCGCACTTTACGAACATGCCGATCCGAAAGAGGGGTTCCACCAGGACTGGAACACCTTGATCTACAACTATGGCCGGCGGGAAGTCGCCAACTATCTGATATCGAACGCATTATACTGGCTGGAAGAATACCACATCGATGGCCTGCGCGTGGATGCCGTGGCCTCGATGCTCTACCGTGACTACAGCCGCGCCGAGGGCGAGTGGATCCCCAACATCCACGGCGGGCGCGAGAATCTCGAAGCCATCGCGCTGTTGCAGACCATGAACACCACCGCCTACGGCGAGGTGCCCGGCATCGTGACCGTGGCCGAGGAATCCACCGCCTTCGACGGCGTCAGCCGCCCGGTCGACACGGGTGGGCTCGGCTTCGGCTTCAAGTGGAACATGGGCTGGATGAACGACACGCTCGACTATATCGGCCGCGAGCCCGTGCACCGCAAGCACCATCATCACCAGATGACGTTTGGCCTGCATTACGCCTATTCGGAAAACTACATCCTGCCGATCAGCCATGACGAGGTGGTGCACGGCAAGGGCAGCATGATCGGCAAGATGCCCGGCGACGAGTGGGAGAAATTCGCCAACCTGCGCGCCTACTATGCGTTCATGTGGACCCATCCGGGCAAGAAGCTGCTGTTCATGGGCTGCGAATTCGCGCAATGGGCGGAATGGGACCACGATGCCTCGCTCGACTGGCACCTTCTGGACTGGGGCGGGGGTCACCGGGGCGTGCAGATGCTGGTGCGCGACCTCAACCACCTGATGCGGGCAACCCCGGCGCTGTATGTCAACGACACTCGGCCGGAGGGCTTCGATTGGATCGACGCGAGCGACGCCGCGAATTCGGTTTATGTGTACGTGCGCCGGGGCCGGGAGGGGGACAAGCAGATCGTGGTGGCGCTGAATTTCACCCCCGTGGAACGCCGCGGCTATCGCCTGGGTTTTCCCACTCCGGGCCGCTGGAACGAGATCCTGAACACGGACGCCAGCGCCTATGGCGGCGCCAACCGCGGCAACTATGGCGGCATCGAGACCGAGGGAGTGGGTTGGCACGGGCAGGCACAGTCGGCGAATGTCACGCTGCCGCCACTGTCGGCAATCATATTCGAAGAGGCATAACGCACCAAGGGGAGGAGAGACCATGAAACCATCGGTGAACAGACGGCTTTCCAACCGGGCGATGGCCTTCGTTCTGGCGGGCGGGCGCGGCAGCCGCCTGAAGGAATTGACCGACAAGCGCGCCAAACCGGCGGTCTATTTCGGCGGCAAGGCGCGGATCATCGACTTTGCCCTGTCGAACGCGCTCAATTCCGGCATCCGCAAGATGGCGATCGCCACGCAGTACAAGGCGCACTCGCTGATCCGCCACTGCCAGCGCGGCTGGAACTTCTTTCGGGCCGAGCGCAACGAATATCTCGACATCCTGCCGGCGTCACAGCGGGTGACCGAAGACATGTGGTATCGCGGCACAGCCGATGCCGTAATGCAGAACATTGATATCATTGACAGTTACGACATCGACTACATTATCGTCCTGGCCGGCGACCACATCTACAAGATGGATTACGAAATCATGCTGCGCCAGCATGTCGAGGCCGGGGCCGACGTGACCGTTGGCTGTCTGACCGTGCCGCGGATGGAGGCGACGGCGTTTGGCGTGATGCATGTGGACGAAAGCCACCGGATCACCCAGTTTCTGGAAAAGCCCAAGGATCCGCCGGCGATCCCGGGCGATCCCGATCATGCTCTGGCGTCGATGGGGATCTATGTCTTCGACTGGAATTTCCTGCGCGCGCTTTTGACCGACGATGCCAACGACATCAACTCCAGCCACGATTTCGGCCACGACCTGATCCCGCATGTCGTCAAGAACGGCAAGGCGGTGGCGCATCTGTTCTCGCAAAGCTGCGTCACCAGCGGGCTGGAAACCGAGCCCTACTGGCGCGACGTGGGCACCATCGATGCGTTCTGGCGCGCCAATGTCGATCTGACCGATTTCACGCCGGAGCTCGATATCTACGACAACTCCTGGCCGATCTGGACCTATTCCGAGATCACGCCGCCGGCGAAGTTCATCCATGACGAAAAGGACCGGCGCGGCAACGCGGTCAGTTCGCTGATTTCCGGGGGATGCATCGTCTCGGGCTCCGAGGTTCGCAATTCGCTGCTTTTCACCGGCGTGCGGACGCATTCCTATTCGTCGCTGGAATACGTCGTGGCGCTGCCCTACAGCCAGGTGAACCGGAAGGCGGATCTGAAAAACTGCGTGCTCGACCGCGGTGTCGACATCCCGGCAGGGCTGGTCGTGGGCCAGGACCCCGAAGAAGACGCCAAATGGTTCCGGCGCTCCGACAACGGCATCGTGCTGATCACCCAGGACATGCTCGACGCGCGGGCGGCGAAGCTGGGATAGCGCCATGCATCGCGTTCTGTCCGTCGCCTCCGAATGCGTGCCGCTTCTGAAGACGGGCGGGCTGGCGGATGTGGTGGGCGCGCTGCCGAAGGCCCTGGCGGATCACGGCTGGGACATGCGCGTTCTGTTGCCCGCCTATCCGGGGCTGGCGACGCGGCTGGGCAAGACGGCCAAGGCGCTGTGGACCGGAAAGGAGCTGTTCGGCGGCCCGGCGAAGGTGCTGGGTGGCACGATCGAGGGGCTCGACGTGCTGCTGCTCGACGCACCGCATCTCTATGACCGTCCGGGCGGACCCTATGGCGATGCCACGGGCGACCATGCCGACAACGACATCCGCTTTGCCGCGCTCAGCTGGGCCGCGGCGGACATGGCACGGATGGGGCTTGGGGACGGCTGGAAACCGCATGTGCTGCACGCCCATGACTGGCAGGCCGGGTTCGCGCCCGCCTATCTGCGCTATGGTCCCGAGACGGACGTCAAATCGCTGATCACGATCCACAACATCGCGTTTCAGGGCAATACCGGCGCCGAGCGGATGAAGGCGCTGCGCCTTCCGGCAGAACAGTTCACGCCGGACGGGCTGGAATATTACGGGCATCTCAGCAGCCTCAAGGCCGCGCTGGTGACCGCCGATGCGATCACGACGGTCAGCCCGACCTATGCCCGTGAACTGATGCGCGAAGACTTCGGCATGGGCATGCAGGGGGTCCTGGCCCAGCGGGCCGGGACGGTGCACGGCATTCTGAACGGGATCGACACCGATCTTTGGTCGCCCGAGGCCGACCCGGCGATCCACGCCTATTCGGCAAGAAAACTCGGCGACAAGAAGAAGAACCGCGCCGCGCTGATCGACGAGTTTGGGCTGGGCTATTTCGAGGGCCCGCTGGCGGTGCTGATCAGCCGTCTGACCACGCAGAAGGGCATCGACCTGATCCCCGAGACGCTCAGCGAGTTCACCTGGCGCGGCGGCGCGTTGCTCGTGCTGGGGTCTGGCGATCCGGCGCTGGAACGGGCGATGCTGCGCGAGGCCGACCTGAACCCCAGCCGGATTGCCGTGCGGATCGGCTATGACGAGGCCCTGTCGCACCGGATGTTCGCCGGCGGCGATGCCGTGCTGGTGCCGTCCCGGTTCGAACCCTGCGGACTGACCCAGATGTACGGCTTGCGGTATGGCACGGTGCCGGTGGTGGCCGCCACCGGCGGGCTCAACGACACGGTGATCGACGCGACCCCGGCAGCGCTGGCGGCCGGCGCCGCCACCGGGATCGCGTTCCATCCGACCGATGGTCTTGGGCTGGCACAGGCGCTTCGCCGGTTGGTGGATTTGTACGCAGACAAGAAGATCTGGACCCGGATGCAGCGCAACGGCATGAAAGCGCCGCTTGATTGGGCGCAAAGCTCTGGCAAATACGCCGCGCTTTATGAGACCCTGATGCCATGAGAGACATGCGTGCCGAAATCCCAGCCAAATTAAAGGGCCACTCGCTGGGCGCAGGGCGCCCATACCCGCTGGGTGCGACCTTCAACGGCGAGGGTGTGAATTTCGCCGTTTTCTCCGCCCATGCCGATCGGGTCGAGCTCTGCCTCTTTTCCGAGGACGGCCGCCAGGAACGCGCACGGATTCCCCTGAAAGAGCGCGACGGCGACATCTGGCACGTCTATGTGGCCGGCCTGGGTCCCGGCACGCAGTACGGCTACCGTGTCCACGGCCCTTACAAGCCGCAGGACGGGCACCGCTTCAACCCGAACAAGCTGTTGATCGATCCGTATGCCAAGCAACTGGCAGGGCGGCTCAACTGGAACGATGCCGTCATGGGCTACCGCGTCGGCGATCCGCGCGCGGATCTCAGCTTTGACCCTGCCGACAGCGCTCCTTTCGTGCCGAAATCGGTGGTCGCCGACCCCAGCTTTGATTGGGGGGACGATGCGCCGCCGCGCATTCGCCGCTCCGACGTCGTGCTTTACGAGGCGCATGCCAAGGGGCTGACGCGCACCCATCCCGATATTCCGCCCGATATCGCCGGCACCTACCGCGCGCTCGCCAGCGAGCCGGTCCTGGACCACCTCGCCAGGCTCGGCGTTACCACCATCGAGCTTTTGCCGGTCCACGCCTTCGTCGACGACCGTTTTCTGATCGAACGGGGCCTGAAGAACTATTGGGGCTACCAGTCGATCGGCTTTTTCGCCCCCGAACCCCGCTACATGAGCCACGGCGCGCTCTGGGAGTTCCAGACCATGGTTCGCCGGCTGCACGCCGCCGGGTTCGAGGTGGTGCTGGACGTGGTCTACAACCACACCGGCGAGGCCGACGAATTGGGGCCGACGCTGGCCTTTCGCGGTCTGGACAACGCGTCCTACTACCGCCTGCAGGACAACCGCCGCTATTATGTCAACGACACCGGCACCGGCAACACGCTGAACGTGGCCCATCCCATGGTTCTGAAAATGGTGATGGATTCGCTGCGCTATTGGGTCGAGGTCATGCATGTCGACGGCTTCCGCTTTGATCTGGCCACCGTGCTGGCGCGCGAAGCGCACGGTTTCGACCGCCACGGCGGCTTTCTCGATGCCGTCCGGCAGGATCCGGTTCTGGCGGGCGCCAAGCTGATCGCCGAGCCCTGGGATATCGGCCCCGGCGGTTATCAGCTGGGGGCGTGGCCGCACCCGTTTCAGGAATGGAACGACCGCTATCGCGACGGTGTCCGGCGGTTCTGGCGCGGCGACGACCTGATGACCGCAGAGCTGGCCAAGCGCCTTCTGGGCAGCGCCGACGAGTTCGACCATTCCGGCCGCTCGGCCACGGCGTCGGTGAATTTCATCACCGCGCATGACGGCTTTACCGCCGAGGATCTGGTCAGCTACACGGTCAAGCGCAACCTCGCCAACGGCGAGGGCGATCGCGACGGGAACAACGAAAACTACGGCGATAACATGGGATTCGAAGGCCCGACGCTGGATCCCGGAATCCGCGCCGCGCGGGACCTGCGCAAACGCAACCTGCTGGCGACGCTGTTTCTGTCCCAGGGCACGCCGATGCTGCTGGCCGGCGACGAGATCGGCAATTCCCAGGGCGGCAACAATAATGCCTATGCCCAGGACAACGAAACCGGCTGGGTCGGCTGGTCCGACCCCGATGACGTCTTGCGGAGATTCGTCGCGCGGCTGGCGGCGATGCGGCGGGCGCATCCCGTTCTGCGCCAGCGGATGTTCCTGCATTCCCGCCCGCGTACGCGCGACGGGTTGCCGGATCTGTTCTGGCGGCTTCCCGACGGCACCGTGCCGACCAGCGCAGACTGGCAGGACGAAGCCTGGCGCACGCTCTGCGTCGAGATCCGAACCTCGTCTGAAACGCCGGACTATGCGGCCTCGGACGATGTGGTGTTCGCGGTGTTCAACGCCGGTTCCGAAACCGCCGTCACCTTGCCCGACTGCCCCGAGGGCCAAGTCTGGGAGGCGATCCTCGACACCACCGAGCCCGAGGCGGGCCCCTATGTCTGGACCGGTCGCCGGATCACCGCGCCCGCGCAGTCGGTGCTCGCCTTCGCGCGCACTTCCTCCCGAAAGGACCCGGCATGAGCCAGATCGCGACCGTCGCCACCGAGCCGATCCAGGGCCAGAAACCCGGCACCAGCGGCCTGCGCAAGAAAACCCCGGTCTTCATGCAGCGGCATTTCCTGGAAAACTTCGTGCAATCGATCTTCGACGCCATCGGCGGCGCTGCGGGCAAATCCTTCGTCCTTGGCGGTGACGGGCGCTATTTCAACGACCGCGCCGCGCAGGTGATCCTGCGCATGGCCGCCGCCAATAGGGCGCGGCGGGTGATCGTCGGGCGCGGCGCGCTGCTGTCAACCCCGGCGGCGTCGCATCTGATCCGCCTGCGCCGGACCGATGGCGGCATCATCCTGTCGGCCAGCCACAATCCCGGCGGGCCGGACGAGGATTTCGGGGTGAAGTTCAACACGCCGAACGGCGGACCCGCACCCGAGGCTGTGACCGAAGCGATCCATCGGGCCACCGAGGCGATCACCGAATACCGGATCTACGAGGCCCATGACGTGGACCTGTCCAATCTTGGCGAGACCCGGCTGGGCGAGATGGTCGTCGAGGTCGTCGATCCGGTGGCCGATTATGCCGACCTGATGGAAACGCTGTTCGATTTCAATGCGATCCGGGCGATGATTGCGGGTGGCTTCCGCGTCCGCTTTGACGCGATGTGCGCCGTGACCGGACCCTACGCGGTGGAAATCCTCGAAAACCGGCTTGGCGCCCCGAGCGGCACGGTTGTCAACCGCCTGCCGCTCAACGATTTCGGTGGTCTGCATCCCGACCCGAACCCGGTCTGGGCCAAGGTCCTGATGGACGAGATGTTCGGCGCCGACGCACCCGATTTCGGTGCGGCCTCGGACGGCGACGGCGACCGCAACATGGTCGTGGGCAAGGGCGTTTACGTCAGCCCGTCCGACAGCCTCGCCGTGATCGCCGCGAATGCGCATCTGGCGCCGGGGTATGCCGCTGGCCTGGCGGGTGTCGCGCGCTCGATGCCGACCTCGGCGGCGGTGGACGCGGTGGCGGCGGCGAAGGGCCTGGACTGCTACGAGACGCCGACGGGATGGAAATTCTTCGGCAATCTGATGGATGCGGGCAAGGTGACGCTCTGCGGCGAAGAAAGCTTTGGCACCGGCTCCGACCACGTGCGGGAAAAGGACGGGCTCTGGGCGGTGCTGATGTGGCTCAACATCCTGGCCGCGCGGCGCGACAGCGTGGCCGATGTGATGGCGGGGCATTTCCGCACCTATGGCCGCAACTACTATTCCCGGCACGATTTCGAGGGGCTTGACCTGGCCGCCGCAACGGCGGTGCTGGACAGGCTGCGCGGACGGATGGCCGATTTGCCGGGGACCGTCGCGGCCGGCCTGACGGTCGCGGCGGCGGATGATTTCGCCTACACCGATCCGGTCGACGGGTCGGTCTCGGCGGGGCAGGGTCTCCGCATTGTGTTCGACGGCGGCGCGCGCGCGGTCATGCGGCTCTCGGGCACGGGAACCACAGGCGCGACCTTGCGGCTCTATCTGGAACGCTCCGTGCCGGGGCCGGACGGGCTCGACACGGATCCGCAAGAGGCGCTGGCCCCGGTCATCGCCGCAGCGCACGAACTTGCCGGGATCGAGGCGCATCTGGACCGGTCCGAGCCCGATGTCATCACCTAGAGAGCGATGCGCCGGGATGCGATCGCGAGGTCGTTTTGGCTTGGAGCGGACATTGCCAATCTATCTTCAGGCGCGGAATCAAGGGACGCAGCCCCGCCGCGCCATCGCCGACCCGCCCCGGAGGGGAGGCGATTTTCTGACGGTGCGTATCGCATTGAGGTCGTTCGGACTTTGCTGGGATAAGTCGAGCCGTCCATAGGTCCGGGTCGCCTCCCCGCGGGTCGGCGATGGCGCAGCTTAGCGCCCAACAGGCAAAGTCCGCTCTAGGTCAGAAGCGGTTGAACGCGGATCCCTCGAGGCGATCATTCCGCACTCGCCGCGATCGAAGGTTGGCGCCACTCCGACGGCGTCCCTGAATTCCAGGGGGTTTCCGGGTCGGGGCGCCAGAGAGCCTCAGCGCCGAACTTCGAAGAACCGTGCGATCCACTCGGCAAAGACCGCCCGATCCGCCGGCTGGTCCAGTGAGGCCCGCGCAGGCTCGATCACGTCTGCATCCATCTTACCGGCGAGAATGTCGATCAGGGCCGAAATGAAATCGTGGGTCATCTCGGGGTGATATTCCGTGGTGAACACCCGGTCCCCGATATGGAACCCTCCGATCGGGCATCCCGGACCCGCCGAGTTGAGCACCGCCCCCGCGGGCATCGCGGTCACCTGTTCGCCATGCGCGGCCGCCAGCCGGAACCGGTCCGGGGCCGCCCCCATCCACGGTGCCCGACCCACCGCCTCCACCTCTACGATCCCCAGCACGAACGGCCCGTCGTTGAACCCGACTTTGCCGCCTAGCGCCCGCGCAATCGCCTGATGCCCGAAACAGGCGCCGAACAGCGGCAGGCCCACCGCAACCGCGTCGCGGATCACCTGCAGCAACGCCAGAACCCAGGGATCGTTCGACTGTGCCGAGGCCGGTGATCCGGTGATCATCGCGCCGTCGATCCCTTCCAGGCTCTCGGGAAATACCCCGTCCTTCACGGCATGCACCTCGGTGGTCCAGTCCGGTCGGACCTCCTGGATCAGCCGGGTGAATTTCTCGCCATCCTTCGGGTGCCGGCGGGCGAAGGCCGACTCATCGGTATTTGTCATCAGAATGGCGATGTGCATAGCTGCTGTGTAAGCCTCGGACGGGCGGGGCGAAAGGGGGCGCGATGACGGTTTGGGATCCGCAGGACGACGGCTTTGCCGATCTCTCAAGCCATGACGCCTTTGTGAACGGCCCGCCCCACAACACCTTCGCCCGCCTCCGGGCCGAGTCGCCCTGTCACTGGACCGACTGGGCCGGTGGCGCGGGTTTCTGGTCGGTCACCCGGCACGCGGACATTGCCGCGCTCCTGCGCGACTACCGGCTGATGTCCTCGGCCCGCGGCATCCGGATGGAGGATCAGACCGAAGAGGAATATTTGGCCCGGCGCACCTTTCAGGAAACCGACCCGCCTGAACATACGCGGGTGCGCAAGAAGCTGATCAAGGCGTTCTCGCGGCCGGTGATGGCGGGATTTGAAGACCGGATCCGAACCCTGTGCGACCAGATCCTGGACGCCGCCCTGGCGAAAGGCGAATTCGACGCCACCCGGGAAATCGCCCGGCAACTGCCGATGCGGATGCTGGGCCAGATCATCGGCGTCCCCGATGCCGATCTGCCATGGCTGGTCGAGAAGGGCGACGCGCTGATCGCCAACACCGATCCGGATTTCACCGACCACGTGCTCGACAAGATGCAAACGGATGAATTCCGCCTGATGCCGTTCAATTCGCCCGCCGGGGCCGAGCTTTACGACTATGCCCGGCAACTGATGGCCGACAAGGCCGCACGCGGCGACACAGATGGCATTCTGCATCTGATCCTGCAGCCCGACGACGACGGCCAGACGATCACCGAAACCGAGTTCCGCAACTTCTTTTGCCTTCTGGTCGCCGCCGGCAACGATACCACGCGCTATGCCATTGCCGCCGGCATTCAGGCGCTGTGCCATCAGCCGGAATTGCTGAGGCAGATGCAGGGCGGCGGCGTCTGGGACACGATGGCTGACGAGGTCATCCGCTGGGCGACGCCGGCGCTCTATTTCCGCCGCACGGCGACGCGGGATGTCGAGCTGCACGGCCGGACGGTGCGCGCAGGCGACAAGGTGCTCTTGTGGTTCGCCTCGGCCAACCGCGACCCCGAGGCGTTCGCCGATCCGTTGCGGGTCGATCTGGCGCGCAGCCCGAACCGGCACATGAGCTTTGGCCAGGGCGGGCCGCATGTGTGCCTGGGCATGCATCTGGCGCGGCTGGAGGTACGGGTCCTGTTCGAGGAACTGGCGAGGCGGATCGCGGGGATCGAGGCCGCCGGGCCGCACCGGTTCCTGCGGTCGAATTTCGTGGGCGGGCTGAAATCCGTGCCGGTTCGCGTGAGGCTGCATTAGGGAGACAGGGCATGGCCGACAGGCTGCGGGTTTTGTGGTGCGATCACCTGAGCATCATGCGGGGCAAGTACCTGCCGGGATCGAAGACCGGAGACGGCGCAACGCGGTTTGCCCAGCCTGTTTTCGCCACGCATTACGACAAGGATCTGGTGCTCGACGCGCCGGGCTCGGGCTGCCGAGAGGGGCTTCCGGACATGGAGTTCCGATGGCGCGGCGAGGAGGTGCGCGACGGGTGGGAGCGGGCGACGAAGGTGGTGCTGGGCGACCTTTTCGCCGCCGACGGGGCGCCGCTGCCGCTCTGCCCGCGCGGGGCGCTGAAGCGGGCCGTTGCGGCCTGGGGCGCGCGGGGGCTGGCGCCGAAGATCGGCATCGAGCTGGAAGCCTTTGTGCTGCAGGCGGACGAGACCGGGCAGCTGCGGCCCTACGACACGCCGGGCGGCGTGGTCTATGGGACGGGGAACTTCACCGACCCGATGCGGTTCACCGATGCCGTCTGGGAGAAGGCCGAAGAGCTTGGATTCCGGATCGACATGTTCACAGCCGAATACGATGCGCCGCAGTTCGAGTTCACGCTGAGCTTCGACGAGGCGTTGAAGGCCGTCGACGATATCGTGCTGTTCCGGCTGATGGCGCGCGAGATCGCGCTGGAGCACGGGCTCTTGCTGACCTTCATGCCGAAACCGGTGGCCGAGGCCGGCGGTTCGGGGATGCATATCAATCTCAGCTTCTGGGACGGGGACGGGCGCAACGCGCTGTCGAGCGGGCCGGAGGGTGGTCCGGCGCATCTGAACGATCTGGCGCGGGGGTGTCTTGCCGGGTGGATGCGGCATCACAAGGGACTTGCCGGTCTGGTCGCGCCGACGGCGAATTCCTACCAGCGGCTGCAGCCGGCGGCGCTGGCGGGGTACTGGGCGAACTGGGCCGGCGATCACCGCGGCGTGACCGCGCGGATCTCCGGCGAGGGCGGGGCAAAGGCGCGGCTGGAGCACCGGATGGCGGACGGATCGGCCAACCCCTACACGGCGGTGGCGGCAGTTCTGCAGGCCGCCCTTCTGGGCGTTGAAAAGGGGTACGAGCTGCCGCCTGCCGAGACCGGGGATTGTTTCGACCGGGTGGACGCGACGGTCTCGGTGGCGAGCGATCTGAGGCGGGCGATGGACGATCTGGAGGCGGACCGGGACCTGGTTGGGGCCTTGGGCGCGGGATTGGTGGAAAACCACGTTTTCATGAAGCGGAAAGAGGTTCGGAAGACGCGGGATCTGGAAGGCGACGGCCTGCGCGATTTCTATGTGTATTTTATGTGAGTTCGTGGTGCCACATGCAGTTGCGTGGATAGGTAACTCGGGCTTTCAGTGACTGCGCCAACAATGCGTTGGGATGGTCGGGCGGTCTTCGTCGTAAACCTGCCAAGGCGTACGACTGCCCTTATCTGAACGTATCCGTCCAAAGGTTGTTTGCCCAGTCGAACATCTCGGCGTAGCTCTCGCGCGACCACGAACCGGATTCGGCGAGCGACGCGGGCACGAGGCGCATCTGGCGCGTTGTTTCGTCGTAGGCGAAGGCCGCCGTCAGCCAGGCGGCTTTGTCGTGGGTGATCGGGCTGTAGCAGGCTGAGTTCGTCGTCACCGAGCGCACGCGGCTGATCCCGTCGACGCGCTGGCCCGCGAGCAACCTGACAATGGCATCGGCGCAGACTTTGGCTTGCGCGTTCGCCATGTGGCCGGATTTCGGCTGACCGGTGCCCTGAGAATCGCCGATGATATGGACGTTTTTCATGCCTTGCACGGTGGAGGCGTAGGACAGCGGATCGACCGGAGCCCAGTGGCTGCCCTTCGGAACAGCGCCGGACCGGCGCACGACAACAGAGGCGCGGTGCGGCGGAATGATGTTCAGGACGTCACCGCGGAACACGCCCAGCGAGGTGTGAACTTCGCCTGCGGCTGCATCGACCGCCACCAGTTCGGCGCCCGACCGATACTCGATCTTGCCGCGATAGAGGCCGTTGAAGGCGCGGGTAAAGGTGGCTTTCGACGCCTGGATGCCGTCGTTTGCGTCGAGCAGGATGACCCTGGCACCGGGCTTCGCGCCAAGAATGTCGGCGACGGTGCACGCACGTTCGTACGGGCCGGGCGGGCAGCGATAAGGCGACGGCGGGATCGTCTGAATGTAGGTGCCGTGATCGGGCATGGCCTCGATCATGTTGCGCAGTTGCATGGTCTGTCCGCCGGCGATCCAGGCGTGCGGAGCCGTCCTTTGGTTCCAGCCCTGAGGTTTGACAAAGCTGATGCCGCCCGCCAGCACGAGTTTGTCGCAGCTCAGCATCGCACCGGATTTCAGCTCGACCGTCATGGCCGCCGGATCCACGCCGATGACGGTGTCCTTGACGAAGGTGACCCCGTAGCTTGCCAGACCGGCATGCGGAAAGCGAAGGGCGCCAAGACTGAGAGTGCGGCTCAGGACGAGATTGCTCATCACGCACGAGATGTGAACCGGTTTGGGATCGATGATTGTGACCCGCAGCGAAGGCTCGCCCCAGAGGCGCAGGTATTTTGCTGCCGTCGAGCCGCCGAAGCCACCGCCGACGACGATGACGTGCCTTGGGGTGGCGGCGGAGATGCGGGCGGGAGCGGACAGGGCGGCGGCACCGGCTGTGGCGCCTATCAGGAGGTCGCGGCGGGTCGGGTCGTTGGGATGTGTCATGGGATCGGTCTTTGCAAGGGATTCCGGATGCGCGAACGGGGAGGAGGCCGGGTCAGTCGTCTTCCGGCTTGGGCAACTGCGAGAAATACTCGGCGATCAGGCGCATTTGGCGGGTCGTATAGCCCTTGGCCTGGTGCTTCATGAGATCACCGGTTTCACCCGGGCGGGCCATGTCGTGCATCTTGTCGAGCAGGTCCTGATATTCCATGCCCGCAAGCGAGTCGATGCCACCGGCAGAGACGCCGTTGGTCCCGTGGCACTGGGCGCATTGCGAGGCCAGGAGACGCGAGTCGGCGGCCCGGTCGGCCTCTGCCGGATGTGCCCAGAGCAATGCGGCGGCGGCCGGAATGGCCGCCATTCTTAGGGGCCCGGGCGGGTGCGCCGTGACGGGAATGTTGCGATTGGGCACTTGGTTGCGCGATCCGTGTGACATCACCGGATGTCCCCCTTGTCTTGGCGGGATGCGTGCGCTCCGCCTGGGTTGAGTCGCGCATTACATGCACAAAATCGTATGCGTAGGGGAATTACACTGAGGTTTATGGACGCATTTCGAACGTAAGTTTATGCCTGCCCGCCACCGGACAGGCGGCGGCCAGCCTTCATCCTTGCCTGGGGGCGTTGGGTGGGATCACCCACCCAACGGTATGGTCAGACTGCCGAGAATCCGGCCTCCAGCGCGCCCAGCACCACCTTGACGTCCTCGGCCGTCAACACCAGCGGCGGCGACATCAGAATGTTTTGGCCGGACATCCGCACCATGGCGCCGTTCTGGTACGTCACCTCGTGAACCTTGGCGATGACCTCCTTGGCGATGGGGGTTTTGGCGGCGGGGTCGCTGACCAGTTCGATGCCCAGCATCAGCCCATGACCGCCGCGGACGTCGCCGATGATGTCGTGGCGCTCTTTCAGCGCCTGAAGGCCGGCCCAGAGCTCGGCGCCGCGGGTCGCGGCGTTGTGTTGAACCTGGAGCTTCAAGGTCTCGTCGAGACAGGCAAGTGCGGCGGCGGCGCCGACGGGGTGGCCGGAACTGGTGTAACCGTGGCCGACCATCGCCTGGCCGGTTTCATCCGTTTCGAAGGCCTGGGCCACATGTTCGGCGATCATCAGCGCGCCGAAGGGGAAATAGCCGTTGGTGATGGCCTTGGCGGTGGTGGCCATGTCGGGCTGGACGCCCCAGTGCCGGGCGCCGGACCAGTCGCCGGTGCGGCCGAACCCGGTGATGACCTCATCCGAGATCAGAAGGATCCCATGCCTGGCGGTGATTTCCCGCACGCCGGGCATGAAGCTTTCATGCGGGACGATGACGCCGCCTGCGCCGAGAACAGGTTCCATGATCATCGCGGCGATGGTGCCCGCGCCCTGGAACGCAATCTCGTCCTCCAGCGCGTTGAGGCAGAGCTGGGCCAGCCGTTCCGGGTCGGATTCATCGAACGGGTTGCGGTAGGCGTAAGGGGCGGGGATGTGGTAGCAGCCGGGCAGGAGCGGTTCGTAGGCGGTGCGGAAATTGGCGTTGCCGTTGACGGATGCGCCGCCGAAATGGGTGCCATGGTAGCCCTTCTTGAGGCTGAAGTACTTGATGCGGCCGTGTTCGCCGCGGATCTTGTGGTACTGGCGGGCGAGCCGCAGGGCGGTATCGACGCTGTCGCTGCCGCCGGACGTGTAGAAGGCGCGGGTCAGCCCGTCAGGCTCCCAGAAGTCGCGCAGCACCTCGGCCAGTTCGATGATCGCGTCGTTGGTGGTGCCGCGGAAGGCGGAGTAATAGGGCAGGCGGTCAAGCTGCCGGGTGATGGCCTGCTTGACCGGCTCGCAGGAGAAGCCGAGGTTGACGTTCCAGAGACCGCCCACGGCGTCGACCACCTCGTGCCCGTCGATATCCCTGATGCGGGTGCCGTGGGCTTCGGTGATGATGGTCGGCGGATTGGCCTGCATGTCGCCGGGATGCGCCATGGGGTGCCAGAGGCTGCGGGCATTCTTTTCTTTCAGGAAGTTCGAATCCTTCATGGGGTGGTCCTTTCGGGGATCAGGAGGTCGAGCGCGTGAGCGAAAGACGCGCCGGGGCGAGCGACGTCGAAGAGGATGGTCTGCAGGCCGGCATCGGCGGCGCCGGTGATGTTGCGGGGCTGATCGTCGACGAAGACACAGGCGTGCGGGGGAAGGTTGAGGGCATCGAGGACCTGCGCGTAGGCGCGGGGGTCGGGTTTCAGGATGCCGGTGTGGGTTCCATCGACAATGACGTCGAAGCTTTTGAGAAACGGCAACTTTTCACGAAAGCCCCGCCCGTAGAACAGGTCGAGTTCGTTGGACAGGATTGCGAGCTTGACCCTCCCGTGCCGGGCGTCGGCGAGGCAGGCGTGGAATTCGGGGCGGATGATCGCGGCGGGGTCGGCACCGCGGGCGGCGCGGACGAACTGGGATATTTCGGTCCAGGTCTCGCCCAGCAGGGCGCCGACCTCGCGGGTGCGTTCCCGCCAGTAGGCGCGTTCGGTGATCTCGCCGCGCTGCATTGCCTGCCAGAGACCGTCGCTCTCGGGGTGGAGCGGACCCTGCCATGTCAACGTGCCGGGCGGCAGGCCCAGGGCGCGTTCGGTGAGATCGTGGGTCTCGAACATCGTGCGGGTGATGACGCCGCCGAAATCGAGGATCAGAGCGCGCTGCGGGGCCGTCGCAAGGATTTTCGAGGATCCTTGCGCAAGCGTTTTCGAAAACGCTTGCCCCCCGCTGCGGCCCCGGTCAGACGGCATCGACCCAAAGCCTTTGCAACTCGTCGGGCAGAAAACCGCCCCAAAGTGCAACGATATCGTGCGCGGCGTCGAAGAGCGCGGCGATGATGCGGGCGCGCAGGGCCGGGGTCATGCGCGATTTCGGCGTGGCGACCGCGACCGCGCCGATGCAGGCGGTGGCGTCGAAGAGCGGCACGGCGAGCGAATGCACGTCGGCCTCGAACCCGCCGACGGATTCCGAATAGCCGCTGGCACGAATCCTGCCCAGGCGGGCCCGGATGTCGGCCGGATCGGTCGGCGTGTCCGGGGTAAAGGCGGGCAGGGGCTGCGCCAGACGTCGGTCGCAGAAGGCCGGACCGGCAAAGGCCAGGACGGCCAGACCGGTGGCGGTGGCGTGGAACGGCGTGACCGCGGCATCCTCCATGCGCACGGCTGTCCCGTGCGCAGGCGAATAGGCATAAGCAAGCGTGACCAGCCGGTCGCCCTGGATCTGGGCGAGATGTGACGTTTCGCCGGTGGTGTCGCTGAGCCGGTCCAGCGTCGCCTGGACGATTTGGCGCATCGGCACCGTGGCCTCGCGGATGGCGGCCAGCCGGAGGACGGCGGGGCCGAGGCGATAGGCGCGCGCGCCGGTCTGTTCGACGAAACCGTGGATCTGCAGGTCCGACAGCAGGCGATAGACGGTCGCCTTGTTCAACCCCGAGGCCCGGGTCAGTTCGCTCAGCCCGATCTCTGGCTGGGAGCGGGAAAAGAAGTCCAGCAAACTCAGTGCTTTAGAGACCGTTCCCATGGCAAGCGCCGTCTGGCGCACCCTCCTGTCGCTAATGGTGTCGGGCCCAGGGTCCGCCTGGGTGCTGTAATTTCGTTGACAGATTGACAGCGGCCCTGTCAATCTAAATCGGAACCAACGGTTTGAATAATGAACCAACCCAGGGAGTGAAACCATGAAACCCACCCATCTGCTTGGCGGGGCGCTGGCCCTTGTGATGTCGGCCGGCGCGGCCCTTGCCGACTATCCCGACAAGCCCGTCAGCTTTGTCGTGCCGTGGCCGCCGGGGGATCTGGAGGACGTGCTGACGCGGATGATCGCCGAGGATTTCCAGGCCGAATACGGCGTCTCGGCGGCGGTGGTGAACAAGCCCGGCGGCGGCGGCGGCCCGTTCCCCGGCGCGATCGAGGTGGCCACCGCGCCCGCCGACGGCTCAATGATCGGATCCTTCGTGATCGGCGTGCCGGTGGTCGGCCATCAGATCGGCATCCCGGAACTGACACCGGAGAAATTCGATCCCGTCGGCATCTTCCTGACCTATCCCTTCGTGATCGCCGCGGGCGGCAACGCGCCCTATTCGACGATGGAGGAACTGGCGGCGCATGCGCAGGACAACGATGTGGCACTGGGCCATTTCGGCGATCCGCTGACGCCGACGCAGGTGACCAAGGCGCTGGCGAAGAACCTTGGCTTCGAATGGGGATCGGACGCGGCCTTTGACGCGCTGGACTGCAACACGCTGGCAAGCGGCGATGCGGATGTGATCAACACGACCCTGCAACTGATCCTGCCCTGCCTGGACCAGGTCAAGGTGCTGGTGTCGATCACGGATGAGCGGATTTCCAAGGTGCCGGATGCACCGACCGCGGGCGAGGTCGATCCGACGCTGAACATCGCGTTGTGGAACGGGCTGTTTGTCACCAAGGACACGCCGCAGGACGTGCGCAACAAGATCGCCGCGGTGGCCTCCAAGACGGTGATGTCGGACCGCGCCCAGGCGGTGGCGGCAGAGACCGGCGCGCTGGTCTACTGGCAGGGTGCCGAGGAAAGCGCCGCGCGGGTCGCCGGCAACATCGCGACCATGGCGGCGATCGAAGAAATCATGCAATAGGTGTCACGGGCCGGATCGGTCCGGTCCGGCCCGCTGCGCATGCGCTACGAAGACGATCCCACAACCCCAAAGGGTGTGCCGCGCCGCGGGCAGATGCTGTTCGCGTCCGTCTTCGGCGCGTTCGCAGTGTTTCTGGCGGTGAGCTATCCCGGTCAGACGGCCTGGGTCGAAAAGACCAAGACGGCCGCGCAACCCGGATTCTGGCCGCTGATCGGGGTGGGCGGCATGGTGCTGTTCACCGGCTTGCATATCTTGCGCCTGAATTCTCGACGGCTGCGGCGCCCGGATTGGGCCGAGGGGCGGCGCTGGACCGGGGCGCTGGAGTTCTGCGTGTGGTTTCTTGCCTACGTCTTTCTGGTGCCGGTGATCGGCTATGTCTTCGCCTCGGCGCTGTTCGTGCCGGCGCTGACCTGGCGCATGGGGTATCGCTCGGGCTTTATGCTCTGGGTGTCGCTGGGCTTTGCCCTGGCGGTTGTGGTGGTGTTCAAGGCGTTTTTGGAGGTCAAGATACCCGGCGGCGCGTTTTATGATTATTTCCCAGCGGCTTTGCGGTCGTTCTTCATCTTGAATTTGTGAGGGGTCGATGACGCCGGGACAGAATTCTTCGAAGATATTTGGCAAGACGTTTCGAAACGTCTTGCTGGCTCTGTGCCCGGCCGGCGGTCCAGGCTACTGAGATGGATCTGATCCTGTCCGCCTTGGAGGTTCTGGCGCGCTGGGACGTGGCGGTGGCCCTGCTGGCGGGGTCGGTCGGCGGGGTGCTGATCGGGGCGATCCCGGGCGTGGGGCCGGCCGTGGCGATCGCGATCCTGCTGCCGGCGACGTTCTCGCTGGATCCGATCGTGGGTCTGACGGTCCTGCTGGGCATCTACGGGTCGTCGATGTATGGCGGCGCGATTCCGGCGATCCTGATCAACACGCCCGGGACGGCGGTGAATGCGCTGACCACCTATGACGGGTTCCCGATGACCACGCGGGGCGAGGCGCGCCGGGCCCTGTCGCTGGCATATTCGGCAAGCTTCTTCGGCGGGATCGTCAGCGTTGTGGCGCTGATCCTGTTTGCGCCGGTTCTGGCCAGGATCGCGCCGATGTTCGGCAGCCGCGAGATCTTTCTGGCGGCGCTTCTGGGCATCATCCTGGTGGTGATCGCCCATCGGGGCCAGACGCTGATCGCGGCGGCGCTGGCCTCGTTCGGGATCTTCCTGAACACGGTGGGTTTGGAGCCGGTGAAATACACCCGCCGCTATACGTTCGAGCAGTCCTGGCTGGCGGGCGGCATCGACCTGATCGTCGTCGTGCTGGGGCTCTTCGCCCTGAGCCAGGCATTTCTGCTGTTGACCGGCGAGGACGAGAAGATCCGGATGACCCGGCTGCGCGGCGGCCTGTTCCAGGGCTTCCGCGAGCTGGCGCGGCATCCGCGGGTGGCCTCGGTCTCCAGCGGGTTTGGCGTGATGATGGGGATGATCCCCGGCGTGGGCGAGTTCACGGCGCAGTTCCTCGGCTATACCTATGCGCAGAAGACCTCGCGCAGGCCCGAGGATTTCGGCCATGGTTCGTCCGAGGGGCTGATCGCGTCCGAGACCGCGAACAACGCCGTGCCCGCCGCCGCGATGGTGCCGCTTCTGGCGCTGGGGATCCCGGGCGAGGCGCTGACGGCGATGATGCTGTCGGTGTTCTATGTGCACAACGTCGTGCCGGGGCCGGGGCTGTTTTTGTACCAGATGGATTTCGTCGTCGCGCTCTATCTTGCGCTGCTGATCCTCAACGTCCTGGTTCTGGCGTTCCTCCTGGGCGCGACGAACCAGCTGATCAAGGTGGTCAAAATTCCCAACCGGTTCCTGGGGGTGTGCATCCTGACGCTCAGCTTCGTGGGTGTCTACTCGCTGCGCAATTCGGCCACCGACTGCGCCATCGCCGCGGCCTTCGGCATCTTCGGGTTCATCCTGAAACGCCTATTCCTGCCCATTGTGCCGATCATCCTCGGCATGGTGCTGGGCGGGATCATGGAGGTCAAGCTGCGGTCGTCGATGAATCGGGTGAAGGAGCCGCTGGACTTCATCGACCGGCCGGTGGCTTTCATCCTGTTCTGCATGATCGTGATCATCCTGGCGCTGCATATCCGCCGGGTCTGGCTGGACGCGCGCCTGCGGAAAGAGGCGCGGTGGCGGGTTGCGCACCGCGCAACGCGGTTCGGCGGGCATCTGCACCGCCGACGGGAATTGATCGAGGCGAAGCGGGCCAAGGACCTGCGGGCGCGGCGGGCGATCCTGCCGCGGCCGGAGAAGGCGGGGGACTGAGATGGGCAAGCGCATTCTGGTCGTGGGGACCTATGACACGAAGGATGACGAGCTTGGCTATCTGACGGCCTGCATCGAGGGCCAGGGGGCGGCGGCGGTGACGATGGATGTCAGCGTTCTGGGCGACCCGTCGCGGGCCACGGATGTCTCCAAGCATGACGTGGCGGCCGCGGCGGGCAGTTCGATCGAGGCCGCGATCGGTTCAGGCGACGAAAACCACGCGATGCAGATCATGGCTCGCGGCGCGGCGGCTCTGGCGGCGCGGCTGCAGGCCGAGGGGGCGATCGACGGCGTGATCGTGCTGGGCGGGTCGATGGGCACCGATCTGGCCATCGATGTCTGCGCGGCGCTGCCCCTGGGCGTGCCGAAATACATCGTCTCGACGGTCAGCTTCTCGCCGATGATCCCGCCGGATCGCTTGCCGGCGGATGTGCAGATGATCCTGTGGGCCGGGGGGCTTTATGGGTTGAACTCGATCTGCAAGGCGTCGCTGTCCCAGGCGGCGGGCGCTGTCCTGGGTGCCGCCCGGGCGGTGGAGATGCCGGTCTCAACATTGTCGCGTATTGGCATGACATCGTTTGGAAAAACCGTGTTGCGCTATATGGTGCCGCTGAAGCCGGCGCTCGAGCAGCGCGGGTTCGAGGTGTCAGTGTTCCACGCGACCGGCATGGGCGGGCGGGCGTTCGAATCCCTCGCCGGCGAGGGCGCGTTCGCCTGCGTGATGGATTTCGCGCCGCAGGAGGTGGCCAATCATCTGATGGGCAGTGCGATTACCGCAGGCGAGAGCCGGATGACGGCGGCGGGGCTGGCCGGCGTGCCACAGATCGTCGCGCCGGGCTGCTATGACCTTGTGGATTTCGTCGGTTGGCAGGACCCGCCCGAACGGCTGAAAAGCCGGGAAATTCATGCTCATAACCGGTTGCTCTCAAGTGCCCTGCTGGATGCCGGGGAACGCCGCGAGGTGGCGCGTGCGCTTTGCGCGCGGATGGCCCTGGCGACGGGGCCGTTGGTGTTTCTGCTGCCTCTGCACGGGTGCAACGAATGGGACCGGCCGGGCGCGCCTCTGCAGGATGCCGACGGGCTGGCGGCCTTTATCGACGAGATGCGCAAGGTCTGCCCGCAAAACGTGGAGCTGCGGGAACTGGATTGCCATATCAACGACCCGGGCTTTGCCGAGGCGGCGCTGGCGGTGTTCGACAGCTGGGTCGCGGAGGGTGTGGTACGGACCTGAGCCGAAGCAGGGACCGGCGTCGCGGGACGTGCGTCGGTCAAAGCGCGCTATGTCGCGTTTGATACGCTGACTTGTCGTCCTTGACGGGCCGAACGCTCTATGGCGTCGATCAGCCGGTGCACCTCTAGCGCGGCGCGGCCCGGGACCAGGGGCGGGCGGGCGTCGGACAGGGCAGCGGCGAAATCCTCGAGGATGAAACGGTGCCAATCCGAGGTGAAGGCCATCGGATCGGCGCCTGCGCCGGACGCCGCCGCCTTGCCGAAGGTTTCGCTCTGCCCATCCTGCCAGTCGATCTGCAGCACTCCGGCCGCCAGCCGGGCTGAGGCATGGGTGAAATGCAAGCAGACCGTTTCTCCGCGCCCTGGAAAGCTGGAGGTGGTGGCAAAGAGCTGCCCGGCGGCCCCGCCCGCAAAACGCAGCCCGGCGCAGACGAAATCCTCTGCCTCCATGCGGTGAAAGCCGGTCGTCGCGGCCATGGCCGTGACCTCGGACACCGGGCCGGTGAACGACAGCATCAGATCCAGCGTGTGGATTGCCTGGCTGATCAGCACACCGCCGCCGTCGCGGGCATAGGTGCCGCGGCCCGGTTCGTCGTAGTAGGCCTGCGGGCGCCACCAGGGCACGTTGACCTCGGCCGCCACCAGCGTGCCGAGATCCGGCATCAGCCGCCTCAGATCGCCCACCACGGGCCGCGCGCGGTGCTGCAGCACGATGCCCAGCGGGACGTTTGCGGCCTCGCACATCTCCACGAGACCGGTGGCGGCCTCAAGCGACCGTTCGACCGGCTTTTCCATCAGAATGGGTTTGCCTGCGCGGGCGAGCGTTTCGACAATTTGCGCCCGCGCGTTCGGCGGGGTGGTGACAACGACGAAGTCGATGCCGGGATTTTCGGCGATGGCCTCGACGCTCTCGGCGGCCGCGGCACCCAGCCCGGGATGCGCGTCGAGAAAGGCCTGCCGGCTTTCGGGACGACGCGCGAAGACCTGCGCCAATTGCACGGAACGGCTGTTGGCGATGGCGTCGGCATAGGTTTTCGATACCATGCCGAGCCCGATCAGCGCGGCGCGTTTTCTTGGTATGTCTGCCATACGGTCCGTCCCCGGGCGGCGCCTGCAAGTGTCCGCCGGGGGTCAGGTCGGGCTGCGTTCGGCCCAGCCGGCAAAAACCTTCTCCAGCGCGACGACCACGTAGTAGAGCACGATCCCGAGGAAGGCGAGCGCGATGAGCACCGCGAACATCAACGGATAGTCGGAATTGGTCTTGCCGCTGTCGAAGAGCGCGCCGAGCCCGCGGCCATGGGGGGACACGATCTCCATCAGGTTGGTGCCGATGAAAGCGAGCGTCACGGCGACCTTCAGGGCGCCGAAGAACTCGGGCAGGGTCTTTGGCAGCGCGATCTTCCAGAAGATCGTGACCCGCGAGGCGCCCAGGCTGCGCAGGATGTCGCGGTATTCCGGCTCCAGCGTCGACAGGCCGATCGACACCGATACCGCGATCGGGAAGAACGAGATCATGAAGGCGATCAGCACCGTGTTGAAATCATGGGCGCCGACGAACATCAGCGCGACGATGGGCACCACGGTGGCCTTGGGGATGGCGTTGAAGCCGACGAGCAGCGGGTAGAGCGCGTCGCGCATCACCCGGGAAAATCCCATGACCATGCCAAGCCCGACGCCGACGACGACCGCCAGGAGCAGGCCGACGACGGTACGCCAAAGGGTGTCCCAGCCCATCGACACGAACAGGTGCTTGAACTTCCAGAAGGCCGGCCAGAGGTCCGACGGCGACGCCATCTTGTAGTTCGGCCAGCCATTGGCCCAGACCAGAAGCTCCCACAGCACCAGAAAGATCGCCATGGCGAGGATCGGAACGCCCACCTTCTGCCAGCTCATTGGGCCGCCTCCTCGACCGGCGCGCGGCCCTGGGCGATCTGGATCTGGTGGCGCAGGATGTTCAGCGCCTCCGCGCTTTCGGGCGTGTAGAGATGCTCGAGGTCGCGCGGGCCCTTCAGATGCACGTCCATCACATATTGCGTATGCGCGGGACGGCCGGATAGGACCACGACCTCGTCTGCCAGAAAGATCGATTCGCGCAGGTCATGGGTGATCAGCACGCCGGTAAACGGCTCTTCGGCCTTGAGCCTGTGCATGGTTTGCCAAAGGTCCTCGCGCGTGAAGGCGTCGAGCGCGCCGAACGGTTCGTCGAGGATCAGAACTTCGGGCTGGTGCACCAATGACCGGCAGAGCGAGGCGCGCTGGCGCATGCCGCCCGACAGTTCCGAGGGCCGCTTGTCCTCGAACCCTTCCAGGCCGACCAGCGCCAAGAGCTTGCGCGCGCGGTCCTCCTGCTGCCGTTTCGACAGCTTGGTCGGCACGATCTCCAAGGGCAGCATCACGTTCTTCAGGATCGAGCGCCATTCCAGCAGCACGGGATTCTGAAACGCCATGCCCACGGTGGCCTTCGGGCCCTTGACCAATTGCCCGTGCAGCCAGACCTCGCCCTGGTCCGGCTTCATCAGACCCGCGACCAGGCGCGTCAGGGTGGACTTGCCGCAGCCCGACGGGCCGACGACGGCGGCAAACCCGCCTTCGGGCACGCTCAGGTCCAGCCCGTCGAGGACGGGCAGGGGCCCGGCCTGGGTCTGATAGGCGTGCTTGACGCCCTTGATTTCGATAAGCGGTTCGGACACGGGGCAGGGACCGGGCCTGCCGGCGGAACCAGGATCCCGCCGGCCTGGCTGTCTTACTTCAGCATCCGCATGCCCGCATCGGGCAGATAGGCATCGGTGAAGTAAAGCGATGCGTCGGGCGGATTCTGGAACTCATAGGTCTCGGCCAGTTGTTCCAGAGCCTTGGCCATGCGGTCAGCGTCGATCCCGCCCATGCCGTTCGCGGTGGTGTAGTCGGTGACCACGTTGGCCTCGGTTGCCAGGATCAGGCGGCGTTCCTCAAGTGCCGCGTCGGCGGCCGGATTGCGTTCGACCAGGCTTGCGATCGCCGTCGCCGGGTCGGCGATGGCGTCTTTCCAGCCCGCGGCCACCGCGACCAGAAAGCCCTTGATCACGTCGGGGTTCGCGGCCGCGAAATCGGTGTTGACGATCACCGCGTTGCCGTAGAGTGCCAGACCGTAGTCCGCCATCAGAATGGTGGAGATGTCATCTTCGGGCACGCCTAGCCGGACGAGGTTCAGGAAGGAGGAAAAGGAAAACCCTGTCACCGCGTCCACCTCGCCCTCGGCCAGCATCGGCTCGCGCGTGGGGAACCCCACCGGTTCGACCGTGATCTTACCGACGTCGATGCCGTTGGCGCTTGCGAAGGCGGGGAACTGCGCCCAGGCGCCATCGGGCGGCGGCGCGCCCAGCGTGCGGCCTTCCAGATCGCCGGGTGTCATCACGCCTAGGCTTTTGCGGCCCACGACGGCGAAGGGCGGCTTGTCATAGACCATCATCGCGGCGATCACGGGCGCGCCGGGGTTCTGGTCGAGGAACTTGATCAGGCTGTTGATGTCGGCAAAGCCCACCGGAAAGGCGCCGGTCGCGACCTTCGGGATCGCGTCGAGCGATCCCTGTCCCGCGGCGATCTCGACCTCCAGCCCGGCGGCGGCGAAATGGCCGTTGTCGATGGCGGCGAAATAGGGGGCCGACGGGCCCTCGAACTTCCAGTCGAGCGCGAAGGGTACCTGGGTCTGGGCGCCTGCCGTGGCGGCAAGGCCCAGCATCGCCACGGCGGCGGTGAGGACTCGGTGAAGCATGGATTTCCTCCTCTGCAAGGCAGCTTTGATTGCGTCCCGCCTATCTCGGCGGCTGCGTCCGGGTTTTCCATCCGCAGCAGCGTTTTGCTGGTCCATGGCCCGTTCTATTGCCGGGTTTTCGGGCGGGCAATGCAAAATATGCCCAGAATAGCGGCATCCGCTGCGCGTTTCGGTTGGTATTGAGGAGGGTTGGGCGATGCGGGGGACCGGCACGAAGGCCCGGCGCCCGGTTTAGAAGGAATGTGGTAAGGTCTCGTCATCCGGCAAGCAGCCGAAAATCTTGATTACTAGGACATGACGAACACCGTATTCCCCCGCATCAGTCGTTTTTATTGAGGCTGACCGCCAAATCCCGGCAGCGCCATGCTTCAGGTTCACTCCCCGTCGGCACGACCGATCAAAGCAGCGGAGCGCAAGGCAACCGCAAGAAGATCGCTGAGTTTCCATAAAAAAAATGCAAAAAAATTAACGACGCGAAAAAACTCTGCCGAATGTCAGCTAGGTGACATGGCCTTTGCCAGCCGGACTGGTTTCTGATTTGTTGCGTGCTGTCCGCAGGTGACTTCGGTTCTTTCAGCTTTAGCTGTTGATTATTCACGAAAAAAACCGATTGCATCGCTTAGTGAAGACCTGACCTGAGCCGGTGTTTGGGAATTTGAGCCCGGAAAGCGGGCGAAACTTCTGCCTTGACCAAATACACGCTTACCGGACATGGTGCGCTGAATTGCTATAAAATATACGTAAAAGTCACGCCGGATTTGCCCGGCCAGTCGCACGCCGGGGTTGCGGACAGTTCCATTTCATTCGTTAGCATCTTTCGGCGACGCAGAACTGGGGTCATGGAACCGCAAATCAGACTGTTCGGGACCGCGACGCTGGGCGAGAGGGGCGGACAGACGGAACGTCTGCCGACCCGCAAGTCGTGGGCGCTGCTGGCATATCTGGTGCAATCGGGCGGCCGCGACGTGCCGCGCGAGGAACTTGCCGCGCTGCTCTGGCCACGAAGCGCCGAAGGCCAGGCACGCGCAAGCTTGCGGCAGGAACTGGCGGTTCTGAAGAAAGCCCTGAAACTGGCCGGACTGGCGCCATTCCAGGCGAGCAAGGACACGGTCAGGCTGACGGTCGAGCCCGGCCAGGCCGACACCACCGAGTTCGAGGCACGCGTCGGCGCAGGCGCGCCGCAAGATCTTCGGGCTGCGGCCGATCTTTATGCCGGCGACTTCCTGAGCGGCCTGACCATCCGGTCCGGTCCGTTCCAGGAATGGCTCTGGCTCGAACGCCAGAGGCTCAGAAACCGGGCGCTCGGTGCGTTGGCCGATCTGTTGCGCCTGGATGAAACCGACGCCGACATGTCGCGGATTCAGGACACGGCAACGCGGTTTCTGGCCATCGAGCCGACCCAGGAACAGGCGCACCGCGCCCTTATGCGGCTGTACCGACGGACCGGACGGCGGGCCGAGGCATTGCAGCAGTACGACCGCTGCCGTGAAGTGCTGCGGCGGGATCTGGATGCGGAACCGTCGCAGGAAACCATAGACCTCGAAGCCCGCATCCGGCGGGACGAGGGCGTGGCGGCCACGGAAAGCCGCGTTCAGGCCGACGAGGAACAGGCCCGCCCGGTGGAGGCGGATCGCAAGGTGGCGATCGTGCTTTGCATCAACCTGGATCTTGCCGCGGACCCTGCAACGGTCGACGCCGGTGCGGTCGCCGGCGCCCTTGACGAGGCCGCGCGGCGGGCGGCGCAGACGGTCGGTGACGGTGGCGGCGCGATCGCATCAGCAGGTCCCGATCGCCTTTTGGCGGTCTTTGCGGCACCGTCGACGGGGGGACCGGTCGAAGAGCAGGCGGTGCAGGCCGCGCTGTCGATCTGCGCCTGGAGCGCCGAAGCCCGCATCGACCCCGCCCTGCGCGCCTGCGTCGGCATCGCGCGGGGCGAGGTTCTGATGGCGCCCGCGCCGTCCGGTGGCATGGATCTGCGCGGTGCGGCGGTTTTGACGGCCGCCCGGTTTGGCCGCGCCGCACGCGCCGGCGAGGTTCTGGTGTCCGACGACCTCGCCGGCCGGATCAAGGCCGTTTTCGATATGGCGCCTCTCTCGTCTGACCGCGCGGGCGCAACGCATCCGGCGGGTCGCGGGTGGATCGTCCGGCGCGAACGCGTGTCTGCAAACCGGTTCGACGTGTCGCGCCGTACGGGGCGTCTGACCCCGCTGGCGGGCCGCACGGACGAACTGGAGCGGTTGCTGGCCTTTTGGAAGGCGGTCCGCAGCGGCACGGGCGGGGTCGCCCTGATCACCGGCGATGCGGGGATGGGCAAGTCGCGGCTGGCCTACGAGTTTCTGCAAAGGGCGGCTGCCGACAATCCCGGCATCATCCGTCTGAACGGGTCTCCGCAGCACCGGCAAAGCCCGTTATATCCGGTCATGCAGCTGTTGCGCCGGGAAATCGCGCCGCATGACCGCCGGACCGGCGCCGACGGCCGGGCCGCACTGGACCGCTGGGCCAGAGCGGCTGGTCTGCCTGCCGAGGAGGTTGTCGGCCCGCTCTGGACGCTTCTGTCCGGACAGCAGGGATCCGTCGCCGCATCGCTTGAACCGGGGCCGCTTTGCGCCGCCATCATCTGTGCCTTGCGCGAACTCTTCGGCGACCGGCCGCCGATCGTGCTGGTCGAGGACGGGCATTGGCTGGACCCGTCGACATCCAATCTGCTGACACGCCTCGCCGCGCCGTCCGAGCAAAGACCGGTGTTCATCCTGGCGACGCTTCGCCCCGGCGCAGAGCCGGGCTGGATCGGGTCCGGCGAGGTTCTGAACCTCGGCCTCGGTCCGCTGCCGGCAGAGCAGGCGCGCGCCGTGGCCGCCAGCGTGCTGCCGGACGCCGCCGCCCAGGATGTGATCGATACGATCGCGCTGCGTGCGGACGGCGTGCCGCTGATCGTGGAAGAACTTGGCCTTGCGCTGCTTCAGCCGGGTCTGCCGGCCGAAGACCTTGTGCCCGAGATCATCGCCGGGTCCCTGCCATCCGCCGTCGCCGCGCGCATCGACCGGCTTTCGGCCGCGGCGCGCGACGTGCTGCAGATCGCCTCGGTGTTCGGCAGCGCGGTGCCGCATGGCGATCTGCTGACGGTCACGGCGCTGCCCGGCGAGGGGTTGGAGACGAGGCTGCGGCAGTTGCAGGAGGCGGAACTGATGTATCCGGTCGGCCGCCCGCCGCACCGCTGCTATGAATTCAAACACGGTCTGATCCAGGAACTGACCTATTCCACCCTGCTGGCCGACCGTCGGACGGCCTGTCATCTGCGGGTGGGCGAGGTGCTGGAGGCGCAGGCGGGGATCGATGCCGACACAGCACCCGAACTGATCGCTCGGCATTTCGCCCGCGCGAGCCGTCCACGCAAGGCCATCGAATACCGCCGGCGTGCCGGGCGCCGCGCTGCCGCGCTGTCGGCGCCGTCCGAGGCCGCCGCACAGTATCGTGCGGCATTGCGGCACGTTCCCGAAATTTCCGACCAAAGCGAACGGGCGGCGCTGGAACAGCGCCTGCTTTTGCGCCTCGGCCCGCATGTTCTGGCGTCGCGCGGGTTCGGCGACGACGAGATCGCCATGGTCTACGACCGCGCCCGTTCTCTGGCCGTGGACAGAGGCGAGCCGGGACAGGATGACCAGCTGGAACCGATCCTCTGGGGGTTGTGGGGGTACCATATCACACGCGCCGATGTCGCAACGGCGATCGGGCTGGCGGCCGAATTCCTGACCGAGGCGCAGCTGCGCCAGGATCCGGTCTGCCAGGCCACGGGTCAGTACATGCTGGGGGTCGGGCGGTTCTATCGCGGGCATCTCTTTGCCGCCCAGGGCTATCTGGACCGGGCCGGACCGGGTCGCGATACGGCGGCGCAAGGCGGCCTGATCCGGCGGTTCGGGTTCGACACCGCCATCGGGGCGTCATGTTTCGCCGCATGGATCGCTGCGTTTGGCGGGTATGTCGAGCGGGCCGGTACGCTGGCGGCAGGGATCGTGCAATCGGCCGATGCGACCGGTCACGCGATCACCGTCGCGATGGCCCGGGTCTTTGCGGCAGGAACCTATGCGTTCCTCGGCCTGCCCCGCGACGCCCTGAGGCTTGCCGAAGCCGCGATGGAAGCCGCGCGGGCGCCTGCGCTGCAGCAATGGCACGGGCAGGCCCTGATTCAGGTCGGCCGCGCGCGCTGGTGTCTGGGGGAGGCCGATGGCGAGGTGCTGCTGCGCCGAGGGCTTGAAGAATACCGTCAGACCGGCGCTGCGCTGGCCGCTCCTTACGCACTTGGTTGGCTGGCCGAGGCCTGTCTGCATGCGGGTCGTATCGACGAGGGTCTGTCAGAGCTCGACGCCGCGGCGCGCCAGGCGACGGCAAGCGGTGTGTCCTATTTCGAGCCCGAACATCTGCGCGTGCGCGGCGCCCTGCTGGCGCGTCACGGCGCCGGCCGGTCTGCAGAGGCCGAAACGGCACTGGCCGCCGCCGTTCGGTCCGCAAAGCGGGCGCAGGCCGGGCTGCTGACGTTTCGGGCCCGTGCCAGCCTTGCGGGGTTCTACGAAGACATCGGGCGCCATGAAGATGCGTTGGATCTGATCGAAACCGCTTTTGCCGAACTGCCGGATGCATCCGCTCCGGACGCACAACAGGCGCGGCAGGCCTGGCGCGACCTGCTGTCGGTTCGCTAGGGCGGGGTGATTTTGCATGGAACCGTGTTCCGGCCGGTTTTGGCCTGGAGCCGCCGTTCGCAACCGGTCTTCAGGCGCGGAATCAAGGCCGCAGGCCGCCGCGCCATCGCCGACCCGCCCCGGAGGGGAGGCGATTTTCTGACG